>Ga0209437_100546_pt1 | contig 25545 bp, 25 predicted proteins | sample AraplaL_Cvi_mTSA_FD_184266 | JGI IMG/M metagenome (GOLD analysis project Ga0209437, IMG submission 184266) | Arabidopsis root microbial communities from the University of North Carolina, USA - plate scrape CL_Cvi_mTSA (SPAdes) (version 2) | ecosystem: Host-associated > Plants > Roots > Endosphere...
CTGTGTGATGAATATGGCCTCTATGTCATTGATGAAACGAATCTGGAGACTCACGGCACATGGTACTATGGGCAAAAGGAAATGAACGAAAACAACATCCCAGCGAGTAAGCCGGAATGGCGTAACAACGTCATAGATCGTTGTAACTCGATGTTCCAGCGGGACAAAAACCATCCGTCCGTTATTATCTGGTCTCTGGGTAATGAGTCCTTCGGTGGCGATAACTTCATCGCCATGTACGATTATCTGAAACAAGTGGATCCGACCCGTCTCGTTCATTATGAAGGGACTTTCCATTATCGACCTTCCGATTCGGCAAGCGACATTGAATCGACGATGTATATCAGTCCTGAGGATGTGGAGAATTATGCTCGCATGCAAGGACCGAAGAAACCTTATATTATCTGCGAATACAGCCATGCCATGGGTAACTCTTGCGGCGGTCTGCATCTGTATTGGGATCTGTTCGATAAATACGAAGTGTTGCAAGGTGCATTCATCTGGGACTGGGTCGATCAATCCATTCGTACCACGACGGCAGACGGTGTAGAATATTTCGCGTATGGCGGTGATTTCGGTGAATCCCCTCATGATGGCAATTTCTGCGGAAACGGACTCATTCTGGCCGATAAGACGGTTACACCGAAGCTGGAAGAAGTGAAGAAATGTTATCAGAACGTTCGTATGGAAGCCATTGACGTCAAAGAAGGCGTGCTGCGCATTCGAAACCAGTTCCTGTTCACGGATCTGAGCGAATACTCACTGGTATGGACACTAGCACATGATGGCGTGTCTGTAGAGAATGGCAAGTTGGACATCGCGGTACCACCTGGCGAATCGGCTGAAATCCGTATCCCTTACAAGCTATCATCCGATCTGTTCCAGGAAGCGGTGCTGACTGTATCTCTGGTTACGAAAGTCGCAACCAAATGGGCAGGAGTAGGTCATGAGATTGCCTGGGATCAGTTCGTGGTATCTCCGCGATTGCGTCCAATCCAACCGATACACCAAGGACAAGGCAATGCGCCGTTGGTACAGGATCTACAAGATGAATTGAAAGTGACTACAGGCCAAGTCACGTTGAGTTTCAACCCGGCTACTGGCGCGTTGACGTCTTATCAGATCAGTAATCAGGAGCAATTGCTGGCACCTGTCCGCCCGAATTTCTGGCGAGCCATGACAGACAACGATATGGGGAACAAGCTGAATATGCGTTCTGCCTTCTGGAGAGATGCTCACGCTACCAACAGATTAATTCGCTTCGAGCACCATTCAGACGAGCAAGGCATTCTCGTAACGACCGATTATACGTGGGATCAACATCCGGTATGTACGCTGTCTATTACGTACCGAATTAACCCGGATGGCGTATTGGAAATCAGTCAAACGCTTATTCCAGGCGAAGGCCTACCTGATCTTCCGGAATTCGGTATGCTGATGCAACTGAGTAACAGCCTGGATACAATCTCTTGGTACGGCAGAGGGCCGCATGACAACTACGCAGACCGTCTGACCAGTGCACGTCTCGGCTATTACACAGGTGCGGTTCGAGATCAATTCGTTCCTTATCTGAAACCACAAGAGTGTGGCAACAAAACCGATGTACGCTTTGCTGAAATTACGTCAGCGGATGGTCAACGTGGTCTGCATATTGAAGCCACCATCCCATATGAAATTAATGCGTTGCCGTGGACACCTGAGGAACTGGAAGCCAATGACCATGTGTATAAATTGCCTCAGAGCACGCAGACTGTGGCACGCATCAATTACAAACAAATGGGTGTCGGTGGAGATGACAGTTGGGGCGCACGTACCCATGCTGAATACACCTTGCCGGCCAACCGAGCCTATCACTTCACATTCACGGTAAGACCTGTATAACATCAAGCAAGCACTGCTGGCAGTATGCCGGCAGTGCTTTTTTTTGTATTCATACACCCTTACATTTTTGAAAGATTCGTGAAAGGTAGATACATAGGAGTTACAACCAACATTAAATATACTTTAAATAAACAAGATGCTGACAATGAACATAAAATAAATGGAGGGGTTACAAATGGATCTAATACAAATTATAGACAGAATATTGCCTATCTTAGCTATTGCATTGGTCGCGGGAGTTGTTGTAATCGGTATTACTTATTCAGTATATATTGCATACAAAAAAAGAGGGGGTAAAAGAAACATAACCCGCAGGCAATTTATAGCGTCATTTTTGCTCTTGGGTTGGTTTGTCATTGTCATGACTTTAACCACATTTAGCAGAGGGGCTAATTATGAGGGTTGGATCAATTTAGAGCTATTCAGCGGCTATATCAATGCATGGAATCAATGGTCGTTGAGCGAATTCCAGCTCATCATTTTTAACATGTTGATGTTCGCACCACTCGGTTTCACACTTCCGCATATCGGAATGAAAACACGTCACGTTAAGCCCGTGCTACTCATATCGCTGTTGGTAACGTTGGGTATCGAAATTTTTCAAATGGTCACCGGCAGGGGAATATTTGAACTTGATGATATTCTACATAATACACTAGGTAGTATGGCAGGATATTTGTTGATGAGAGCGATCCTCGACAGTGTTGAGCAAAGAAAGATCACCTTAAGGTCACTATTGAAGGCACTCTGCATACCACTAGCTTTTACGATGCTTATTTCTAGTGCTTTTATCATTTATCACAACAAAGAACTTGGTAATCTCTCCATACGTCCAGCTATTTCTCAAAATATGAATCAAGTCGAAGTAACGCTTAACACAAGATTACCGGATGAGGCCGAGAAAGTGTCTCTTTATCGCAGTAGTGAAATTCACAACCTGGAATATGCCAAACGAGTTTCCTCTCTAATGAAGGATTATTTTGAATTACATCAGAAAGGCAGCATATCTATTGATGGATACAACCGGATTTGGAGTCTTCTTGACGATGCGGGAACAGAATATACATTTAATTATGACGTCAGTAGCGGCACATGGTGGCTGTCATCTAATATCAAAGCAAGCACTCCTGTAGAGCCGGAAGACTTAATTAAACAAGGACAAGAGTATGGCAGTTGGTTGATTCAGAATGACTTATTGCCTAAGAATGCGATATTCAGCTCGCAAAATGGAGACACGGTTCGATGGGATATCGAAAAAACAGTTACAGATATCGCTAAGGGTGACCGCGATTATGATACCGGAATAGTTATGATTGTCCCATCAGCAGAACCTATGATTCCTCAGGATTTATTTTACTCTCTGAATAAAAATATTTATGTGCGAGTGATTGATATTATCAGTCCAGCTGAGGCATACGAAGAAATTCCCAAGGGAAACTTTTTGATCTATAACAACTTAAAAAAAGGGGACAAACTAAATGTGAACAAGTATGAACTAACTTACACCTATGATTCAAAAGGTTATTATCAGCCAGTTTATCGATTCGAAGGAGAGATCAATGGAGAGAATTGGGATGCTTTGATCCCAGCAGTAATGAATTGATTTCAGCTTCTACGTGCCTTGATGAAGCATACCAACCTGAAATGCTTGACAGACATTGGCTTGCTTTTGTTGAGTGGTAAGTAGTATGAGTTTGAGTTTGAAGTTTTTCATGAGAACATTATAATTAATGGGGTGCTAGAAAGATGAAAATTATTTTGATTACGAGGTGAGTATTTGCAATATCTGTTTACCGCTCTTTTCATTCTTGGTTTCATTGCTTTCTTGGGATTTCTTGTTCTGATGATCTTATCTATTCGCAAAGGTAATAGGTTGCCGTTCAAATACATTTTTCTAACGCTGGCCTGTTTTGCGATTGCTTCAATTGGGTTGTATGGCATGCTGACTTTATCTTCGAACTCTGCTCAGTCTGGAGAAGATCAGCCCCCTTCATCTCAGATCAAACTTTCTGGCCTCCATATGACTGCCGATGAATTCCAAAACAAGTTTAATGGCGCCGTGGGCAAATACCGATTGAATGGTTTGAGTATTACCCGTTTGAATATGAAAGAGTCATCCGAGCAGGGCACTGGCACTTTCGAGTATGCATTCAATGACGAATTGCGTTTGGTTGGTGTAGTGAATGCAGATGAGAGCGTACAGGAAGTCAGGTTATATGGAACTGGTGATACGAGAGAACCAACGGATGGAAGTTTTTTGACCGCTATTGCCACACTCATCCTCACAACCCATAGTGAGTATACGTATAACGATGCACAAGATGTCATTCAGGATATCGGTCTATTAGATCGCAATTTGAATCAGCTTGATTTTGATGGGGCAACAGTTCGAAATGGATTGCAATATCGCTTCAGCGTACAGGATCATGAACAATCTACTTTTGAGATCTCTGTTGCGAAGTGAGATGCATTGGAGTAAAAGGCCGCTCCATGAAGGAACGGCCTAACGAGTATATGTACTATAGAATGATTCAGTAAGTTTACTTGCGATCTTTTCTTTTAAGGATTAAAGAGTCCTAATATTAAAGTAACCAAGATACAAAAAAGCGTTACAGGATACACTATCCATTTACTGATCCTGTCTTTGAACGTGATCATCAAACAAATAATGCATATCCACGCAATTAATAGTTGCCACCAAACCAATGATAACACCTCCACCATGCGAGAGTTACTCAAAAGTTATAATCTCGCTTTGATTGTTCCAACTCATTTTAAAGGTAATCGGATCTTTCATTTTCTCCGTCTCAGTAATTGTTCCCGACATCGTGAACGGTACCCCTTCTTCTTCAAGTGATTTCCCCTGTTGTGATAAATTGTTGCCAGTAAGGTCAAAAACAAAATCCTTTATACGCTTTTCATCACCGATGTAGGTTATAGTATAGATCCCTGTCGATCTCTGAAGAGATATATTCCAGTTATCGCTCTTTCCGCGAATTATATCATCCGCACCACAAGCTGAGACAATAGATACAAGCACTATAACACAAAGAATAATTGGCAATTTAAATAATTTCATAAAATCCCTCCTTTTAGGAATATACCCAAAAATGTGAGATGTGATCTACTATTGAATTTCTATTGTAACGATCATATTGAACACCTCAACCATTCTCTTGTTTGTTTTACTTGATTACAACTTTTCCCAAAAAAAATCAACATTAAAAAGACTCCCTTACGGGAGCCTTTACTCATTGCAGCATAGGTTGCATGTAACTTAACTTTGATCCTAAGTATGTTCGTTTGTTATTACCTGGTGTATCGATCAATGTCATCGATCGCAGATTCGTGCTCTCTTCTATGATGGTCTTCATGCTGATGAACGTCGTTCTTTAACTTCGCTAAGAATCCCCATCCCATAAAGGCAAGTAACAGCACCGTAATCAGTGCATACGCAAAGCTATATAGATTCATAAAGAAGTTGATAAAAATTGCAGCGAGCATCAAGCCCAGAATCCATAATACCCACTTTGTACCCTTTCTCAAATCATTTCCTCCTCAAGTCGTTACTGATAAGCTCTCTATGTATCACAGTACATACGAAACCATAGGAACGAGGTTTCAATCTTAGGGCTTCCTGTTCAGAGCATCCTATCTAATTATATAAAAAAGGCTCCCTCTCGGGAGCCTTTCATCTAATCGGCATTACAAAGGTTTTTACACCTTTATTACATCATGCCGCCCATTCCACCCATACCGCCCATGTCAGGCATTCCGCCACCAGCACCTGCAGGTTCTGGTTTGTCAGCGATAACCGCTTCAGTAGTCAGGAACATTGCCGCTACGGAAGCCGCGTTTTGCAATGCATAACGAGTTACTTTCGCAGGGTCAACGATACCAGCTTCGATCATGTTAACCCACTCGCCAGTTGCAGCGTTGAAGCCGATGCCTGTTTGTTCTTTTTTCAGACGTTCCACGATGACGGAACCTTCTTCGCCAGCGTTAGCTGCGATTGTACGGATTGGTGCTTCCAAAGCGCGCAGGACGATGTTTACGCCTGTTTGCTCGTCACCGGACAGAGCTACAGCCGCAACCGCGCTATATACGTTCATGAGCGCTGTACCACCACCGGATACGATACCTTCTTCAACCGCAGCGCGAGTTGCGTTCAGGGCATCTTCGATGCGAAGTTTGCGTTCTTTCAATTCTGTTTCAGTAGCCGCACCAACTTTGATTACTGCTACACCGCCGGACAATTTAGCCAGACGCTCTTGCAGTTTCTCTTTGTCGAACTCGGAAGTTGTTTCTTCCAGTTGTGTACGGATTTGGCTAACACGTGCATCGATATCGGATTTGTTACCAGCACCGTCAACGATGATTGTGTTTTCTTTGGTTACGCGGATTTGACGAGCTGTACCCAGTTGTTCCACAACAGCGGATTTCAGGTCCAGACCCAGTTCTTCCGTGATCAATTGGCCACCAGTGAGGGCAGCGATGTCTTGCAGCATTGCTTTACGACGGTCACCGAATCCTGGAGCTTTAACAGCTACAGCATTGAATGTACCACGCAATTTGTTCACAACCAGCATAGCCAGTGCTTCGCCTTCGATATCTTCAGCGATCAATACCAGCGGTTTGCCTTGTTGAACGATTTTCTCAAGCAATGGCAAGATATCTTGCGTGCTGGAGATTTTTTTGTCTGTGATCAAGATGTACGGATTGTCCAAAACAGCTTCCATTTTGTCCGTATCAGTGATCATGTAAGGAGAGATGTATCCACGGTCGAATTGCATTCCTTCAACCACTTCAAGCTCTGTAGCGAATCCTTTGGATTCTTCTACTGTGATTACGCCATCTTTACCTACTTTTTCCATAGCTTCAGCGATCAATTCGCCTACTTCTTCGTCAGCTGCAGAGATTGCTGCAACTTGTGCGATGGATTGTTTGGAATCGATTGGTTTGGAGATGGATTGCAATTCTGCAACCGCAGCTTTAACCGCTTTGTCGATCCCTTTACGGATACCGATTGGGCTAGCGCCTGCAGTTACGTTTTTCAGACCTTCTGTAATCAGCGCTTGCGCGAGTACAGTTGCTGTAGTAGTACCGTCACCGGCAACATCGTTGGTTTTCGTTGCTACTTCTTTAACCAGTTGTGCACCCATGTTCTCGAATGCATCTTCCAGTTCGATTTCTTTAGCAATGGTTACACCATCGTTAGTGATGAGCGGGCTTCCGAATTTTTTCTCCAGAACCACGTTACGGCCTTTAGGACCGAGTGTTACTTTTACTGCATTAGCCAATGCATCCACACCACGAAGCATGGAACGACGAGCGTCTTCACTGAATTTAATGTCTTTAGCCATGTTAAGAAAACCTCCCTAGTTTTTGTTGGAAAATGGTCGTGCTATATGGTTCGGTTATCCGATTAAATTTGAATTAGTCGAGAATCGCGTGAATATCGCTTTCTTTCATAATCAAATATTCTTTACCTTCGAACTTGATTTCTGTACCGGCATATTTGGAGAAAATAACGCGATCTCCTTCTTTCACTTCCAGAGCCACACGTACGCCGTCTTTCAATGCTCCAGCACCAACTGCAATGATTCTACCCTCTTGCGGTTTTTCTTTGGCGGAGTCCGGGAGTACGATCCCGAAAGAAGTTGTTTGCTCTTGCTCCAGTGGTTCTACCAATACGCGTTCACCTAAAGGTCTGATCATGAAAAATAGCCTCCTTTTGAAATTATATAACGTTACATTGTAGGTTGTAGCCATATGTATTAGCACTCGACAGTGTTCAGTGCTAACAACCAACTTTATGATACTCAACTTGAAGCATGATTTCAAGTCCTTTTGACGAATTCCTGCGAGAATTTACGTTGAATTTACACGAACATAGCTAAAGTACACCCGCTGTGCCTGGTTCTATGTGGAAATTCACTATTTTTATTCTACGAAATTCTTGAGCCCTTCTGCAACGTTAGCAGACAGTCCCTTTCCCATTGTATCCATTGTTGAACATAATATGCCTGCTTGTCCTGCCTAGCAGTGGAACAATCTACAACAATAGCCCGGAAAAGAACAGTCCGTCTTCTCCGGGCACATTACAGTTACAGATCATCCTCATTCACACGCATACCCATCATACACCAGCTATGAATGAGATATCCTGTGTTCCATTTTGATACCAACTTATGTCCTAACCCACATGTTTCTTATCCTCGGCACGAACGTAGCGGGATTCAATCTCTTCATCGGCTGCAAGCTGCTTGCGGTAGACAATTGCAGATAATAACACACTGATCTCATATAACAGAAGCAAGGGAATCATCACCAGCAGATCGGAAATAAAGTCTGGAGGTGTAATCACCACAGCAATGAAGATCAGAACAAAATAAGCAACTCTGCGCATCTTGCGAAGGCGAATCGGATTCAGAATCCGCAGTCCTGTAAGAAACATAATAAGTAAAGGAAGTTCGAATAACAGGGACACAGGCAGCACAATGCCAAACAGGAAGCTGAAATACTGTTTCATCCCGTAGGTCTCCACAAGCCCCATCTTTTCCGTAATCGCAGTTGTGAAGGCGAGTGCCATCGGAAATATAACATAATACGAAAAAGCCATCCCTATAAGAAATAACAGAAATACATAAGGCACATACTTCAACGTTGCTTTTCGTTCGCGCTGTTTCAGGCCCGGACTAACAAACTTCCAGATCTGATACACCGTAAACGGCAACGTAATGATAAGTGAAAACAAACCGGCAATCTTCATGTAGATGCCAATCCCGTCCCAGAACGAGAAGGCATGCAGTACAAAACCTTTGGCCGACTCTGACTTGGTCAGATATTGGTATACCGGGTCTGCTACAAAAAATCCTGCAATAAGTCCCAACACAAAAATAATTAATACATAGATCAGCCGCTTCCGCAGCTCACTCAGATGCTCCGTAATCGACATTTCTTCCATTTGCTGCGTCATGCCTGCCCCCCATTATTGCCAGCTTAAAATACAAAACCCTTCCGGCAGGAAGGGATTTCTCTTTCATTGCCGTCAAGATTATTCCGGCAGGCGTTTATCAGCAGGCTTGTCTGCAGGTGTGCTCTCAGCCGCCAGCGGTTTTGCTTTCTCCTGCTCTTTGCGATTGGATGAGTCATCCTCAGAGATAATCTCGCGAGCGCCCTCTTTGAATTCACGGAAGGTACGCCCAACTGCACGTCCCAGTTCCGGAAGTTTGTTGGGTCCAAACAACAACAATGCAATCACGGCCAGCAAAATAAAACCAGTTGGTCCAATGGAACTAAACATTGATATTCCTCCTCGTCTCAAGCTTCAAAGATGCGCATACTCGGCCAGATGTTCATAGATGTCTCAGCTGCGTTCTTGATTTACGCCCATCATACCATAGATGTAACCACTTACATAACCCGCAAAATTCACAAATAAGAGTTGTCCTCGATTATTGTTTGAACTGACCCGTAACCATCAGCAGCGCTTCTGGAAGCTGATCCATAATGGCAGCCAGATGTTCGTGCACACCCTTTGGTGTACCTGGGAGATTGACAATCAGCGTGCGTCCACGAATGCCACATACCCCACGGAACAGCATGGCAGAACGGTTTTTGCTCATTACACTGTACCGCATGGCCTCTGCCATCCCGGGAACTTCCCGTTCAATTACGCGCCGGGTCGCTTCCGGAGTAATATCACGAATGGCCAGCTCCGTGCCACCGGTAGTCAGCACCAGATCGGCGTGAAAATAATCCGTCATCTCAATCAAAGCCGCAATAATCTCATCGGGTTCATCCGGAACGATACGGTACTCCACGATTTGACCACCCAGCTCTTCTTCCACCAGCTCCCGAATGACTTGTGCACTCGTATCCTCACGTTCCCCGCGGGCTCCTTTGTCACTGGCTGTCAGGATTGCTGTTCTCCACACCATAAAGATCACCCTTCTCCTCTATGAAAATAAATATTGCCTATCGGCTGTAATCACCGTTTTTGCCACCACTCTTGGAATTCAGCATGGTTGGACCGATAATCATATCTTTTTGCATGGCCTTGCACATGTCATAGACCGTCAGTGCTGCAGCCGAGGCAGCCGTGAGCGCCTCCATCTCAACACCCGTTTTGCCTTCGGTTTTGACAGTAACTTCAATGTGTAATTCATCCACTCCGTTATCATGAAAACGAATATCCACACCCGTCAGTGCCAGCGGATGGCACATTGGAATCCAATCCGACGTTTTCTTCGCGCCTTGAATCCCGGCAATCTGAGCCACAGCCAGAACATCACCTTTGCCGATTCGGCCCTCCCGAATCGCCTCCAGTGTATCTGGATTCATCGTTACCTTGGTTACGGCCACAGCCGTACGCACGGTAATTTCCTTACCTGAAATATCAACCATCCGTGCCCGCCCCTGTTCATTAAAATGGGTCAGTTTGCCACCCGAAGCCTGGCCGTTGTTCACTTCTGAACTCAATCACATCACAACCCTTTATTCGATATGTAATATACCTTCGGTTGTTATCAACAGATCCATCCGCAGATCGAGCAGGTCCATCGGGATCTCCTCTTGCAGCTGACCCGGCAATACCATCGCAGCCATCAAAGGTTTCTTGCCCGTCATCACACATGTTGCTGCAAGCGTCTCGGCAAAACGATCATAATAACCGCCACCATAACCAATACGCCCTCCATGCAGATCATAACCAAGCCCCGGTACCATTACGAGATCGATATCCGGCCAATCTTCAGGCTTGAGGACTTCACAGGAATCCTTGGGTTCCGGTATCCCCCATATGCCCAGCTCCAGATCCCGTTCTCCGGTCACTCGCAGTAGCTCCATTCGAGGTGGATTCGCCAACACTTTCGGTGCAAACATCACATCTCCATGATTCCAGCCCTCTTGAAACAGAAAAGCTGTGGATGCTTCGCTTCCATAGGACAAATAACTGAATATGACGAGTGGTCTGTTCAGGACCTTACTCTTGGCCTGTCTAAGGCGCTCCAGCTCCCGCCTCACTCCAACGTTAATCTTAGTCATCGCCTGCTGATGCATGCTCACATCCATCAGATCACGGCTCTGTCTCAGTCTGGATCGAAGCTGGCTTTTCAGTTCCGCATGATCCTGCATATCCTTGAATAACCTCCTGTTGATAGGGAAGGTAAAAAAAGCTCTCATTGAAAAACAAATTATATGTTATGACCAGTTGTCATCTTGTTGAAATGGTTAAAATGATTCATTTTCTGCAAAATCCTCATGTAATAACATGCCTTCTTTCAGTTTATCATTGATTGATCAAAAAGACTACATGCCCCATGCGTTCCCAATCGGTGCAATTGCTCTGTATTTCATGTAAACTGGGATATAGTTGTCATATCAAGAACTGGACCTATGGAGGAACTTAATTTTATGCTGCTGCAAGTATCCGGAATTATCAAACGTTTTGGTGTCGATCCAATCCTGGACGGCGTGAACTTACAAATATTAGAACGCGAGCGCATCGGCCTCGTTGGTGTAAACGGTGCAGGAAAATCCACTTTGCTCAAAATTGTAGCTGGTGAAATGTCTTATGACGGGGGACAGATTTTCAAATCCAAAGAAACGACGCTTGGTTACCTGGCTCAGAACAGCGGGCTGCAATCCGATCGCAGCATCTGGGAAGAAATGATGAACGTATTCGCTCACCTGACACAGGCTGAAGCCGATTTGCGTCAGATGGAGCGCGATATTGCCGACCCTGCCCAGATGGAAGACGAGAAAAAGTACGCGGACCTGCTGGAACGTTATGCGAAACGCTCCGACTGGTTCAAGGACCATGGCGGTTATGAGATGGAAACCCGCATTCGCAGCGTACTGCACGGGATGGGATTCGGCGAATTTTCGCCAGACACCCCCATTGCTACGCTGAGCGGCGGACAGAAGACACGCCTTGCACTTGCTCGCATTTTGCTTCAGGCACCCGATCTGCTCATGCTGGACGAGCCTACCAACTATCTCGATATCGCCACCCTTACATGGTTGGAAGATTATCTGAGAGGTTATTCAGGCGCACTGCTCGTGGTATCCCATGACCGGTACTTCCTCGATCGGCTCGTAACAACCATCGTAGAGATCGAACGGCATCGCTCCAAAAAATATACGGGCAATTACAGCCGTTATATGGAACTCAAAGCTGCCGAATATGAGACTCAGATGAAGCAATATGAGAAACAACAGGGTGAAATCTCGAAGATGGAAGATTTTGTCCAGAAAAATATTGTACGTGCGTCGACGACCAAACGGGCTCAAAGCCGCCGCAAGGCCCTCGACAAAATGGAGCGGCTTGATAAACCGATGGGAGATTTGAAAAAAGCACATTTTTCCTTCGAAACAGCCGTTATGTCAGGCAAGGAAGTACTTCGTGTGGATCAGCTGTCCGTTGCTTATGACGAGGCTTCTCCATTGTTCCGCAATGTATCCTTCGATCTGCGGCGCGGGGAAACCGTTGCTCTGATTGGTCCAAACGGTATTGGCAAATCTACCATGCTGAAGTGTCTCACCGGAAGTTTACGTCCGGTATCCGGGGATATCCAATGGGGAACGAAAGTCCAGATTGGATATTATGATCAGGAACAGACGGGGCTTAATCCTTCCAACACGGTTCTGGAAGAACTGTGGAGTGCCTATCCCGGGATGGAAGAAGCACGTATTCGGACCGTACTCGGGAACTTTTTGTTCAGCGGTGACGATGTGCTCAAGAAAATCTCCTCCCTCAGCGGCGGCGAGAAAGCACGGGTCTCTCTATCCAAGCTGATGCTGAAGGAAGCCAATATGCTCATTCTGGATGAGCCTACGAACCATCTCGACCTGTTTGCCAAAGAAGTGCTGGAAGCGGCGTTAATGGATTATGAAGGTACCCTGCTGTTCATTTCCCATGACCGATACTTCCTCAACAAAATGGCCGAGCGCATTGTCGAGCTTCATCCAGGTGGAACGGAACACTATCTTGGAAATTATGATGATTATGTGGAGAAGAAGCAGGAGCTTGAGGACATCGCACGCGAAGCTGCTGAGGCACGTCAGGCATCATCCAAGAACTCGTCCAAATCCGATCTGAGTACAGCCACAATCGAAAAATCTGGAGCGGCTTCATTTGAAGCAGAAAAACAAGCAAAGCGTGAGGAGCGTAACCGGCAACGCAAGCAGGAAGCTCTGGAACAACAGATTGCGGAACTGGAAACGAAGATTACAGAGCTTGAGGAGCAGATGGCTCTGCCTGAAATCTATCAGGATTATATGAAGTTGCAAGAACTCCAGCAACAATCGGAGGAGCGGAAGGCAGAGCTCACCAAGGCATATGAGGACTGGGAAGAACTAGCTATGGAATAGTACGAACTCAGAACATGGCTTGAACACGTCCTTACAAGTATAGTTGTACCCCGGCTGATTCCTTATTGGGATCAGCTTTTTGTTTAAGTCGGGAGACATGTTTTGGCTTTTGTCAAATTTACTCGAATGAAAAGAAATATTTTTACATACCTATCCCTCATATTTATCCACAGCAAAGCAAGATAGCAAGCACATTAATATGCTTAATTATACAGCGGTAGAATAGCCTTTTACACACAAAAACCATATTTATCCACTAAGTTATCCACGTTATCCACAACTTTGTGGATAGTAAGGAGTCGTTCTATCCCCTAAACCCTTTTCGTTTCGAAAACTGCACTGGTTTGACTTTATCCCAGTTACCCACAATTTTCACTGGATATGTGGATAACTATAGTCACACCTTGACAAATACACTTCCCCTCTCTTCATTGTTCCTCCATAAAAAGACAAAAGCAGACCTCTGTCGTTCAAGGCCTGCCCGTTGTTTACTCACTTGATGCAATGTAGATCAAATCGAATCGCGATTGGTACTATACCTGCTACACATACGATCTGACCCAGATGATCTACGCATGTGCTTGTTCATGATGTTCGGAAGGCTCCGCCTTCAGCCCAGCAGCATTGCAGGCCGCTACATAAGCCAAACCGGCAGCCATGACGATATCATTATGCGTTGCCGTCCCCCGGAACTCACGTCCTGCACGCTCCACAGTAACTACAGCCTCCGCACTTGCTCCCTCTCCCCCACTCAAGGCATGCATCTCCATATCGACAAATGCAATATCGTCGGAAATGCTCTGACCAATAGCACGAATGGTTGCATCTACGGGTCCCCCGCCAACGGCAGAATAGGATTGTTCCCCCGCACTTGTGCGAATACGAACGGCGGCCATTCGATCCGTCATGCTGCCCGCCGTCACCTGCAATTCAACCAGCTCATAATCCTGTGCAGGAATATTCATGGTCTGGCTAACCATCTGCAGCAACTGGTCGTCACTGACCACTTTTTGCTGGTCTGCGGTTTCTTTGAACACCTCATACAATTGCTCCATCTGTTGCTCATCCGGCTCAAAGCCGTATTTGCGAACCCGATCCTTCAGGGCGTGACGACCGGAGTGTTTGCCCAGAATAATCATGCTGCGCGGGATACCCAGCGCTTCCGGGTCCATAATCTCATAGGTACTCCGATTCTTCAGCAGACCATCCTGATGGATACCAGATTCATGCTGGAATGCATTACGTCCCACCACCGGTTTGTTGTATGCAATCGGGAAGTGCATGGCACGGCTAATCTGACGAGAAGTCTCATACAGCTGGTTCAGCTTAATGTTGGTCGTTGCACCAATTGCATCTCCCCGGGTCTCCAGGGCCATAATCAGTTCTTCCAGTGCACAGTTCCCCGTCCGTTCTCCGATACCATTGATCGTCACTTCAATCTGGGAAGCCCCATTGGCAATTGCAGCCAAACTATTGGCTACGGCCAGGCCCAGATCATTGTGACAGTGTGCACTATAGCGAACCTGATCGCCGCCTCTTGCACCCTCACGTACCCGGCGGAACATCTCGCCATACTCATGTGGCAGGGCATAACCGACCGTATCCGGCAGATTGATAATACTCGCTCCAGCTTCAATAGCGACTTCAACCATTTCAATCAGATCGTCCATCTTGGTACGAGCCGCGTCCATAGCAGTGAACTCTACGATGTCCGTGAACTGGCGTGCATACGATACCATCTCACGAGCGGTAGCCACCACTTCACTACGCGGACGGCGCAGCTGATGTTCTATATGAATATCCGAGGAAGAGATAAAAAGGTGAATTCGGCGCCGTGCTGCATCCGCTGTTGCTTGAACGGCTGCATCAATATCACCTTTGACCGCACGCGCAAATCCACAGATCTCTACGTTCTGCAATTGTCTCGAAATCGCCTGAACCGCCGCGAACTCACCTGGACTGGAGATCGGGAATCCAGGCTCAATGACGTCGATACCCAGAGAAGCCAGTTGGTGTGCCAGTTCGATCTTCTGCTCGGGTTGCAGACTCGCTCCCGGTGCCTGTTCCCCATCGCGCAGCGTTGTATCAAAAATCTCAATCATACGTTTGTTATTAATCGTTGTCATATTCATCAACCTCCATCAAATTTTATATTCATTTTTGTTACAATCCACGAGCCACAGAACACCCGCTGATCGCCATCAATGTTGTTATATGTTTTGTTTGTAAATGCGTATGTCGTTTGTAGCTTAGTCCTTGGTAATCAGTAAAGCCTGTTGCATGTTTAGTGCCTATACTTGATGTTCCATGTTCATTTAATTGATGTTCCATATTCATTGCTCGTTCGTTGATGATCCTGCTTGCTTGTGACAGGGTATACGTCGACTTACACCCTGTGCTTCTTAATTTTGAATCTCCATATGGTTCATTCCCATGCCCACCCTGCTGCCGGCAGCAAACACAAATAACCCGCCATCTCATATAAGAGACGGCGGGTTATTATCCCCTCCGCGGTACCACTCTCGCTTGATGGGCCGGACTTACGCCAGACTCCATCCACCTCGTCGTCTCCGAAATCCGTTGGATGTGTGCGCACGTACGACATCACTGGAATTCGGAGAAACACCCTATAACGGGGGTTAACCGTTGCTGTGTAACACATGTCGTTGTCCATCAGAACAACGGGGCAATTGATATCGTCCCCATGCTTCCACAGCTCTGTTCCCGGGCGAGATTCGAATGACTCAAGCCACTGCGTCGCACCACCCCGCAGCTCTCTGAGCGCCTTATCATTCTACTGCTCCCGTTCATCACATTTATTATATGGCCTAACTTCATTCATCCTTATTTTGAAAATCAAAAAAAGCCTGCCACCTCATGCAATAATGCAAGAGACGACAGGCTGTTCACCTTCGCGGTACCACTCTTGTTGACTTCCTTCCTGTTCATTCAAGAGAACCCCTAGATGCTTTCGCACTTCCGGATCACTTGAAGCAGCCTGAAAGCCCCCTCAGTTATTGTCGGTAATCCTTGTAATAACGGTCCATCCGACAACGGCCCATTCACGGAGGCAACCCGTAACCATGTACTTTGGGCCATAATCGGCCTTCGGATTCTCCCGGGGAGTCACCGTGTTCCATCGTTCCGCTTCCAGGTGAGTTTCAGGTTTCCTTCGACTGCGTTGCACCATACCGCAGCTCTCTAGACCGGGAATTGACCTTACTATTCCTGTTCATCGCGTTTATCCATTCAGGAAAATAACTTCCTGTTTAAATTTGTAACTAATATACATTCTTCACATGCAGGCTGTCAACTCTTAATCTCAAACGGCCTGTTTATAGGGACTGAACGGACCATGCCTCCAGGGAAAGCCCCGGATCAGCTTTGGCATCAAATTCAGAGATTTCTCCCCGCTGCCATTTCAGATACGCAGCCGCTCCAATCATTGCCGCATTATCCGTACAATATTCCATTGGCGGGATTAACAGCTCAAGCCCTTCCTTCGTGCATCGCTCCTGTAATGCAGAGCGCAATCCACGATTTGCCGCAACACCACCACACAACAGCAATTGTTTTGAACCATACTCACGAACTGCTCTTACGGCTTTCTCCACCAGCACTTCTACGACAGCTTCCTGGAAACCACGTGCAACTGCAGACGGCTCCAAGGTTTCTCCGCGCATTTTAGCCTGATTGAGCGCATTCAGTACAGCAGACTTCAGACCACTGAGACTGAAATCATACGAACCTGCTTCCAGCCATACCCGTGGTAGTGGCACCACATCCTCCGCTTCAGACGCCATCCGGTCCACATGTGGACCTCCCGGATAAGGACAGCCCAATGCACGTGCTACTTTGTCATACGCTTCGCCTACGGCATCATCTCGCGTACGACCAATCAACTTGAACTTGCCCTCGGATTCCATATGCACAAGTTCTGTATGTCCACCGGATACGACCAGTGCCATCGCTGGATATTGCAGTTCATGAGTAAGTCGGTTGGCATAGATATGCCCCGCAATATGATGTGTGCCAATGAGTGGTTTGCCCAGTGCCATCGCCATCGTTTTGGCCGCAACGATACCCACCAGCAGTGCTCCGACAAGCCCAGGCCCCTGTGTTACGGCGATTGCACTTAGATCACGTGGACGAATGCCGGACTGTTCGATCGCTTGTTCCAGCATCAACGTAATGACTTCAACGTGTTTGCGTGAAGCCACTTCAGGGACCACACCACCAAATGCCTTATGCGTCTCGATCTGACTTGAGATCAGATTGGACAGCACTTCCCGTCCATCCTTGACTACAGCTACCGATGTTTCATCACAGCTTGTCTCCACCGCCAAAATGTAGGATGGTGCAGAATTTATTTTTTCATTCAGTTCGTTCATGAATCCAGTACGCTTCCTTCCTCTTCGCCGCTCCGGCCTGCAGACGGCAAGTTCGCCCACATAATCATCGCATCTTCCCCATTATCGGAGTAATACCCTTTACGAAGACCCGCCGATTCAAACCCTTTTTTCTGATATAAACGCTGAGCAATGCTGTTAGAGACTCTTACCTCCAGCGTCATTCGTTCCATCCCGAGATAAGCCGCTGTACTCATTAATTCATCCAGTAACTTTTCACCAAGCTTGCGTCCACGATACGCGCCTCTGACTGCAATATTGGTAATATGGGCTTCATCCATGATGGTCCACATACCTGCATAGCCAATGGCTTTTCCTTCTAATTCCATCACCATATATTTAGCAAAATGATTGTGTGTCAATTCATTTTGAAATGCTTCTTCCGTCCAGGGCAGGGTAAAGGCCTCATGTTCAATCTCCATCACATCGGGAATATCCGCGAGTGTCATGAACCTGAACTGAAGCGTTGCTTCCTGCTTATTATTCGCCACATTGTCCATCTGCTTCCCCTCCCCCTTTAGCTTTTGCGCAGCAGATTGGCTTCCGCTTCAGACAGCTGGGTATAGTTTGGCACCAGCGCATGCACGTCATCACGCTGACCTGCAAGCAGCGCGGCGGCGCCAAGGCGCCCAACCCAGCGGCCTTCCAGCTCATAAGGTACGAGCTGGAAGGCCGTTCCTGCGGGGCAGCGAAGCTCCGCGGCTGCCGCAGCATGAGGGCCCGTCTCGCCGACGAACCAGACGGCTGCGGGCCGCTCTTCCGGCGCCGCCTCCGCCATGCGGGCGGCGAGGGCTTCCAGCCATCCGTCCATCTTGCGGATGGCATCAGGCGCCAAACGCCGGGGCGCATCGCTCCCGGCGGAGGCAAACAGCGCGGTGCACGCTTGACCGCGCCGTGCATCCACAAGCGGAACGATCCAGTGGACAGGGGCAGCACCTGTGCTGCCCTGGTCCGCGGATGGCGTTCCGCCAGCCCCTGCTGCGGCATCCTCTGCCGCAGCTTCTGCCTTGGCGGCAAGGCCGCTGTGCCAGCCGCCCCAGGCGAGGGCCTGAAGGCTGGACACCCCGGCTACGGGGATGTCCCACGCCCAGGCCAGTGTCTTCGCCGCGGTCACCGCAATGCGGATGCCCGTGTACGAGCCTGGCCCAACGCCAACGGCAATGCCGTCCAGTTGGCCAGGGTGTGTGCTGCTGGCGGCCAGCAGCTGTTCCATCACCGGTACAACGTGTACCGAATGGTTGCGCTCAGCCCGTTCATTGCGTTCTTCCAGAAGCGCATGACCTTCCATCATCGCAGCAGCCATTACTGCGGTGGATGTATCCAACGCCAAAAACCGCTGACGCGGCTCTTTTTGTAAATCTTCCATCATCATTTGACCCCATTCTGTCTGAACTGTCGGCACAAGGCTGCATAAGTCTCGCCGTACCCATCCAGTGTAATCGTTCGATCCTCCAGGCCCGTTGTTTCAATCTGCACATGCAAGTGCTCTTGCGGCAGCAATTCGGGAATGATACTCGACCACTCCACCAGACTGACTCCGGCTCCATAGAAATATTCATCAAGTCCAAGCTCATCCGCTTCTTCCAGCGATATGCGATATACATCCATGTGATATAAAGGCAGACGCCCTTCGTACTCCTTGATTAGCGTGAATGTGGGACTGCTCACCACATCACGTACACCCAAATGCCAGGCAAATTTCTGCGAAAATGCCGTTTTACCCGCACCCAGATCACCATCCAAAGCAATCACCATGCCGGCGTTTGCCTGTCTGGCGAGTGCGGAAGCGAGTGCTTCTGTATCTGCAATGCCATGGGATAAAAACACCCACTGCTCGTGCGTCTGATTCAATATTCGCCCCACCTTTGGCGGTCTAGCCGCCTGAGTTCACTTTGAACCTTATTATATCGGTCCCTTTCTTCCCCCGCAACAACCCTAGCAAAAACCAAAAACCGGCACCTCCCGGTACCGGCCGTGTTATACATATATTCAGCTTTTATTCATTCTCGAATTGCTTAATAACAATATGCTACTTGTACCTACTCCTCCAAGCGATCCACACGTACCGTCTGGGTATTTCCTGGTCTGCTGCCAACCTGAACGGTCGCCATACCATTGGCTTCATCCACGTTCTCGATCCAGACCGGATCTCCTTCCAGCGTAACGGCAATCGTATCCTTGGAATCATATATCGCTTTGGCACGCTTTGCATCCATCATCTTATTCATACTCCCCTTCCGGATCCTCATGTGATTCTCGAACCATGCTATCTGTCGTACTTTCACCAATATAACCGTTATCGTCCGTAACTTGTCCCCCGCCTAACCCTTCATTCACCATCCGGTCAATGTCGAGCATGAACGACTCCCGATCAAGGGGCAATTTTTCTGAGGTTACCGCTTCCCAGTTCACAGCTGTAGCGGGTGTATAGAATTCTTCTGCGCTTTCGGCTTCCGCAAGAGGATACGGAGAAAACGCATGCTTGTGCGCTTCCTCTTCATCCCGTCTGTTCTTCATTTCAGCACCTCCCAGCTTAATCATTGTGAGATCACTTCTGTTATCATCCCCGAGTCTCGTCGAACCATACGAATTCGTTCGTCCATAAGACGATTATCCCTTGCGCCATATGCCCATACTATTGAATATAAATCCGTGTTCAACAAATCCGGTTTTCAGTAACGGACATTCGGCTGACGTAATCAAAAGCTGAATTTTTGAACACCCTTTCGAAAGGAGCCGACCTATGCATACCGTCTGGAAAGGCGCAATCAGTTTTGGCCTTGTTCATGTCCCTGTCAAAATGTTCTCGGCTACCGAAGACAAAGACATCTCCATGCGCTATATCCATAAAGTCTGCGGCAGCCCGCTCGCTTATGTTCGCCAATGTCCATCCTGTGAAGTGGACGTCAAATGGGAAGAGATCACCAAAGGCTATGAATATGAAAAAGGAAAGTTCGTACTCTTCGAAAAAGATGAATTAGAAGCGTTAAATGATTCCACCAACAAAACCATCACCATACTGGATTTTGTAGACTTAACTGAGATTGACCCGATTTATTTTCAGAAAACATATTACCTTTCGCCCGATCAGGCCGGGGGAAATGCCTACCAGCTGTTGATGAACGCGATGCGGGATACCGGCAAAATCGGCATCGCCAAAATCTCCATTCGTTCCAAGAGCAGTCTGGCTGCCATACGCGTGTTGGAAGATTGCCTCTCCATGGAGACGATTTTCTATCCAGACGAGATTCGTCCTGTCTCCCAGGTGCCCAACTTGCCGGAAGTGCAAAACGTGAATGAGAAGGAACTCACGATGGCAAAGCTGTTGATTGATCAATTGTCTACGCCTTTTGAACCTGGTAAATACACCGATGACTATCGCAACAAACTGCTGGATCTTATCCAGCACAAAGTGGCAGGCGAAGAAATCAAGATTGCTCCAGCCAAACCTGAAGCCAATGTGATGGATTTGATGGCTGCCTTACAGGCAAGCATCGAGGCGGTGAAACCTATTCCGGCTGACCCTGGGACAACAACGGCCAAACCGAAGAAACGCGCAGCGCGAAAAACGTCCGCTCAGGCGGCTGCCGGAGGGGAATCCGATGCACCTGCACCAGCCAAAAGGAAAAAGGCAGCACCCAAACCAAAAGTTTGAATGTCGTCAAGGCAAGAACGATTTTGTTATCTGCTCATGTAATGAAATTTACTCCAATCCGGCTTCACAGTCGGATTTTTTTGTTTTTGTAAAATGCGATTGACGAAAGCTGATTTATATTTTATATTAACTTATGAAAAGTAACTTATTTATGAATATACAGTCACTCTGCAATCCTGCTTTAACAACATGCAATCTAATAATACATCTTCAACGCATATACACATTCAAACGAGAACCCATATTATTTATTATCAGGAGGAAACAATCATGAATACGCCGTATCAAATCCCTGCCACAACCCATCTGGGTGAAGTGAGTCTCCGAATTATGAACCTGGACCGTTCGATTAAGTTCTATACCGATGTAGTTGGATTGAAATTACTGGAGCGGAGTGACAAAGTGGCTACGTTGACAGCTGACGGAAAACATTCCCTGCTGCGATTGGAAGAGCTCACGGATGGCATTACCCTGCCGGAACGCTCACACGCTGGCTTGTATCATTTCGCCATTCTGCTGCCTGACCGTAAGTCCCTGGGTCTCGCTCTTCGTAATCTGGCTGCATCCGGTATCGATATCGGTCAAGGCGATCACTTGGTTAGTGAAGCCTTCTATATCTCCGATCCTGATCAGAACGGAATTGAGATCTATGCTGACCGCGCACGTGATACCTGGAAACGGGATAGCGACAATAACTACGTGATGGCAAGTGATCCGGTTGATGTGGAAAGCCTGTTTGCCATATCGGAGAATGAACCTTGGCAAGGTCTGCCTGCTGGCACAGTTATCGGTCACGTTCATTTGCACGTCCGCAGCCTGGAAGAAGCCCGCAACTTCTACACCGGCATACTCGGTTTTGATATCGTGGGTAACTTCGCCAACATGTCAGCACTATTTGTATCCGCAGGCGGCTATCATCATCATCTGGGACTCAATATCTGGGCAGGAGTGAATGCACCTGTCAATCCAGATAACGCTACAGGAATTGATTACTTCACCATTGTGTACGCCACCAAGGAACAATTGGAACAGGCACTTGAACAATTACGTCAATCCGGTGCAGTCGTTACACCAGTAGAGGACACTTGGTTTACGGTAGACCCACAGAATATTCGTATACGTCTGACAACTGCGAACTGATTCTATGTAGCCGTTATAATACAATATGATTGCTTAACCACATGTTAATAAGCCCGGGTAACTGATTTCTCTACATCACAGAGAGATCGGCTGCACGGGCTTTTTACGTTGGCTTTTATAAAACTGGCACAATTGGTGCATTCTAACCAATACATAGACATGATCTGTTAAGGAGATACCTCATGATCGAAAAGGGACGTTTGACTGTTAGACAGCTCGCTTCACTTATGTTCCTGTGCACCATCGGGGAGCAAATTCTCGTCTTCCCTTCCATGATCACATCCTATGCTCATCAGGATGCCTGGTTATCAGCCTTGTTGGGAGTCGCAGGGGGCCTTGGAATACTCTTCATTATGCTTGTTGCCTACAGAACGCATCCCCGGCTGAATCTGATTCAAAATGCCCTTCGAACATTGGGACCCTGGATCGGGACATTGTTTGGTTCTTTTTATATTTTTTATTTCCTAATCAGCACCTCAACGTTCATTAGGGAGATTGGCGATTTTATGTCTACCCAGATCTTGCCGGAATCTCCATTAATGATCCTTCATTTGGTTTTTATGTGTGCGCTTGTCTGGGGGCTTCTGTCCGGTCTGGAGAGCATTGGTAAGACTGCTGAAGTCTTTCTTCCTCTGATCGTATTGTTTCTGCTTTTTCTGACGGTATTTCTAATCCCCCATATACGTATAGCTAACATCCAACCTGTGCTTGCACAAGGCTTTCTTGATCCATTCAAAGGTTTTGTTGCTGTACTCACCTATCCTTACTGCGAGTTGTGCATCTTCATGATGCTCTTTCCCTACACGAAAGATGAGCCCCATCTGCAAAAGGACATTCTGTTCGCTGGCATGATTGGTGGATTGTTACTCACATTGACGCTAAGCATGTGTCTGTTCGTTATGGGACCATGGATGACGCAGCATCACTGGTTCGCTTCATTCAACCTTTCACAGAAGATCAATATCGGAAACTTTATGCAACGCGTCGAAGCCTTCATAACATCGGTCTGGATTATTGCTGTTTTTTTCAAAGCCGCTCTGTTCTTCTACGGTTTTATCCTGGGCGTCGCTCACCTGTTTCACTTGTCCAGTCACCGTTCTCTGATCCTGCCGGGTTCCATGCTTATTCTCGCCATGTCTATTCTAATCGCTCCAAACGAGACATTTTATCTCAAGGTCATCATTCCCTATTGGATTGATTGGGATCTGACCTGTGGTATTGCACTGCCGTTACTGCTCATTCTGGTGCATCATATGAAGTCCCGCTTCCAAAAAATATAACAAAATTCTGAATGAACCTGCGCCAGCTCATTAGGGCGAGGAAGGAGTTCCCCCATGTTCAAACCGCTGATTCCGTTCGAACCCATCTCCAGGGATACCTTGCCCACAGGACCGCAATGGATTGCACAGGTCAAGTGGGATGGAGTCCGTATGCTTGCTTATGAGGACGGGCATGAGCTTCGCCTGGTGAATCGCAGGTTACATGATCGAACCGCACAGTATCCCGAGTTGGTCACACCACGCAATTTATGTTCAGGAGCATCCTATATCTTGGATGGAGAAGTAATTGCACTAGACCCGGACACCGGCAAACCTTCGTTTTATCACGTTCTGCGGCGGGATCGCATGAGCAGACCGGAAGGCATCGCCCAAGCCATACATCAGATTCCGGTCACTTATATGGTATTTGATATCTTGTTCTATGAGGGACAATGGGTGACAGATCAGCCTTTGGCAGATCGACAGCGCCTGTTGCACGAGGTTCTTAACAGCGCTCCCCATGTTCAGGAGGTTACCAATACACTTGATGCCGCATCCCTGCTTACGGTCATGAGACAGCATCAGATGGAAGGCATCGTCTGCAAGGATCTCACCAGCACTTATGGCATACAGGGTAAGGACCAGCGCTGGCAGAAGGTCAAAATCATGCATGATGTATATGCCATGATCGGGGGAGTCACGTACCGAAGCGGTATTGTGAACGCCATCGCGGTTGGCGTATATGATGGGCCTAACTTTGTCTATATTGGTCATGTCGGGACTGGCAAGCTGAACTCCAATACTTGGCGTGAACTCACCCATCAGGTTGAGCCTCTGATTAGGCAGGACCGACCGTTCCATAATGTACCCGAACGCAGTGCGGAAACCACCTGGGTGGAACCACGAATAGGTGTCAAAGTGCAATATATGGAACTGACGCATCATCGCACATTACGCCATCCCAGTATTCAGACCTTCGCAGAGGTAACCCGTGAGGATTGCCCGGCGAATCAGCTTCTTCAATGAATGAGTTCGTATATAGATTACGTATAGGAGGTGTTCGGTGTGGCCCCTAAGATTCAAGGAACCATCATAATAGAAGGCACAGAGCTAACCGTTACGAACCCGGACAAGCTGTTATGGCCGGAAGCGGGTGTCACCAAAGCAATCTATCTGCAGAAGCTGGCTGCTCTAGCTCCATATCTGCTCACATATACAAGCAATCGACTACTAACCACCATAAGGTACCCCCATGGAGCTGGAGGGACATTTTTCTACCAAAAGAATGCCCCTGAACCTGTCCCGGATTATGTACGGACTGAAGTTCACGATGGCATCCGTTATGTCGTGATGAATGGACTCCCCGAATTGTTGTGGCTTGGCAACCTGGCGGCACTTGAATTCCATCCTTCTCTTCATGCTGTGGGAAGCCTGCTGCCCTGTGAATGGATGATTGATCTGGACCCCTCTCAGGAACATGAGCCACGAATCATGCAGGCTGCACTCATCGTTGGAGAGACCCTGACTTCGCTTGGTCTAAGGTCCATCCCCAAAACTTCAGGAGCAACCGGAGTTCAGATTATAGTTCCTATTGTGCAAGGTATAACCTTTGATGAACTGCGGGATATTGGTTATTTTGTTGGCAAATATGTCACTCAGAAGTACCCCGATCTGTTCACACTGGAACGACTCAAAAAGGACCGTGGAGACCGCATATATTTTGACTACCTCCAGCATTATGGTGGCAAGACCCTTGCGGCACCCTATACACCTCGTGCCAAATCAGGGGCCACCGTTTCTACTCCACTTACCTGGGATGAGGTTC
>Ga0209437_100548_pt1 | contig 25384 bp, 17 predicted proteins | sample AraplaL_Cvi_mTSA_FD_184266 | JGI IMG/M metagenome (GOLD analysis project Ga0209437, IMG submission 184266) | Arabidopsis root microbial communities from the University of North Carolina, USA - plate scrape CL_Cvi_mTSA (SPAdes) (version 2) | ecosystem: Host-associated > Plants > Roots > Endosphere...
TCACGCTGTGCGGCGGCATGCCGCTGGGACCGCAGCTGGCATCGCTCGAGCACGATCCGCATATCGTGGTCGGGACGCCGGGGCGTATTCAGGAGCACCTGAAACGCGGCAGCCTGCACGGCGGCGGCATCAAGGTGCTGGTGCTGGATGAGGCGGACCGCATGCTCGACATGGGCTTCGAAGAAGCCATGGACGACATCGTCAAGCGCATTTCCAAGCACCACCAGACGCTGCTTTTCTCTGCCACTTACCCCGATGCGATCCGTGCCGTCAGTGGGCGCATGCAGCAGAACCCCGTAACCATCACGGTCGAGCAAACCCACGACGAAAGCAGTATCGAGCAGCGCGTCGTGGAGACGGAACCCACAGTCAAGGCCGACGTGCTCGCACGCATCCTTACGCATGAGAAGCCCGAGGCGGCGCTGGTGTTCTGCAACATGCGCAAGGACACCGAAAGCGTGGCCGCAGAGCTGGACCGACGCGGTTTTTCCGCGCTGGCCCTGCATGGCGATCTCGACCAACGCGATCGCGACGAGGTCCTGGTGCGTTTCGCCAACCGCAGCTGCACCGTGCTCGTGGCGACCGACGTTGCGGCGCGCGGTCTGGACATCGCCGATCTCCCGCTGGTGGTGAGCTACGACGTGGCCCATGACGCGGACACCCATACCCATCGCGTCGGCCGTACCGGTCGTGCAGGGGCCACGGGTCTTGCCATCGTGCTCGCCGGTTCGCGCGACCTCAACAAGCTGCGCGCGATCGAGGAACGCCTTGGAGCGCCTCTGGCGCGTTACCCGGCCAAGCCGGCGGGCGACGGCCGCAAGGTGTTGAACCTTGCTCCGATGAAGACCCTGGTGATCGACGGCGGTCGAAAGGACAAGATGCGCCCCGGCGACATCCTGGGCGCATTGACCGGTGATGCGGGGCTCGACGGCAAGGACATCGGCAAGATCGACGTCTACGCAACGCGTGCCTACGTCGCCATCCGTCGCGATCTCGCCAACAAGGCACTGGAGTGTTTGCGCGCCGGAAGGATCAAGGGCCGCAATTTCCGTGTACGTCCACTGGGCTGATTGCGCGACCGCGTGACGGCGCGGGCTGTAGAACCGACGCGCCGCGCGTTGCCATCGCCGAACTTACGGCGTCTTCTGCCTCAGGTACCCCGCGGCTTCGCGCGATGCGTCGCCGCTGCGGTCCATGGGTCGTCGGGCCACGGGTGCCGAGGGTAGCGGCCCTTCAGCTCTTTCTTGACCTCCGGATACGTGCGGTCCCAGAACCCCGCGAGATCCTGCGTGACCTGAATGGGTCTTCCGGCGGGCGACAGCAGGTGCAACATGACCGGCACCCGCCCGTCAGCGACGCGCGGCGTGTCGGCAAGGCCGAACAATTCCTGCAGCTTGACCGCAAGCACCGGAGGCGCACCGGGATCGTCGACGCGCGTGCCGTAGTCGAGGCGCCGGGTCATACCGCTGGGTACCTTCAACTCATCGGGTGCATGTGCGTCCAGCGCACGTCGCTGCTCATAGTCGAGCATCGATGCGAGCGCCTGTGACAGCTCGGCCGCCTGCAACGCATCGAGGCGGCGCTTGCCACTCAGATGCGGCGCCAACCAGCGCTCCAGATCGCGCAGCAACGCTTCGTCGCCAACATCCGGCAAGCCCAGTTCGGGACGCCAGGTGCGCAGCGCGTCGATGCGACCACGCAAGCGCAGGGCCTGCTCGGTCCACGGCAGCGATGACAGTCCCCGCGCGCGGATCGCCGCGAGCAGGGCGGCCGTCGCATCCTCATTCGTGAGCTGGACGGGTCGCCGGGACATCAGCAGCGCGTCGAAGCGGCGCTCCTCGAAGCCTTCCGCGATCTGTCGCTCTTCGTCCCAACGCAAGACGCGGCTGACCACGAAGCGCTCTCGGTGGTCGCGTTCGAGCACGGCGGGGTCGAACGGGGCCGCGGCAAACACCAGGCTGTCGCGCGCCTCCAGGCGAAGATCGAGCACCACGAGCCAGGGCTCGCCATGCAGTGCGCTGTTCTCATGCAAGCGCGCGCCTCGTCCGTTGGCGAGTTGATAGCGCGTCGCTTGGGCTTCGTCACGACGGGCCACGCGATCCGGAAAGGCGTGCACGAGCAGATCGCCGATGGCGTGGCTATCCGGTACGCCGCTAGCCGCCGTGCGTATGCCTAGGCGGCGTCGCCAGCCCGCCGAGGCTTTCTCGATCGCAGCCAGCGCCCCGACGTCGGCCGAACCCGCACGGGCGGCACGCGCCCCGCCATCGCGCCAAAGATGCAGCGCGGCGACGCGTTGACGAAAGTCATCGGTCCGTCCTTGCTCGCCGCGCAGCGGTGAGCGCGCCTCGACCAAGGCGAGGAGATCGGCCACCAACGCGCGGTGCGTCGTCGGCGCACGCAGGGCCGCCGCCGCCAGACGCGGCGTGGCGCCCAGCGCCAGCATGTCGCGGCCCAATGCTGTGATGGCGTCGGTCTCGTCGAGCGCCCCCAGTCGACGTAACAACTCACGGGCCTGGCCCATCGCACCGGCGGGGGGACGATCGAGCCACGGCAGATCGTCGCTGCCCCAGCCCGCGAGTTCGAGCGCAAGTCCCGACAGTTCGCTGTGCTCGATTTCCGCCGTGCGCGAAGGCTCCAGGCGGCGACTCTGCGGCCAGAGCCGATACGCGACGCCTTCCGCCACGCGCCCCGCACGTCCGGCACGCTGGTCGGCCGACGCCTGGGAAATGGTCACCGTATCCAATCGGGCAAAGCCGGTGTTCGGATCGAAGCGCGGTTCGCGCGCGAGCCCGCTGTCGATCACGGCGCGAATGCCCGGCAAGGTCACGCTCGACTCGGCGACATTGGTGGCGAGTACGACGCGGCGTACTCCCGCATCCGCAGGTGTGAGCGCCAGCTGCTGTTCGGCGAGGCTCAATTCGCCGTGCAACGCAACCACTTCCACGTCGTCCGCCACGCGTTCGAGCATGCTGCGCAGTCGTTCGATCTCGCGGCGTCCAGGGAGAAACGCGAGCACGTCGCCATCGGTTTCACGCAACGCCTGTACCACGGTGCGCGCCATGTGCTGTTCGGTCGTTTCCTGCGCGCGAGCGGGTGGGTATTCCAAGCGAACGGGGTAGCTGCGACCAGGGCTGCTGAGGCGCGGCGCATCCAGCCATTGCGCGATGCGCTCGCCATCGAGCGTGGCCGACATGACCAGCAGGCGAAGGTCGGGCCGGAGGCTGGCCTGTACGTCGAGCGCCAGCGCCGCACCGAGATCGCCCGCCAGATGCCGCTCGTGGAATTCGTCGAAAAGGATCGCGCCCACGCCTTCGAGCGTCGGGTCATCCTGGATCATTCGCCCGAGGATGCCTTCCGTCACCACCTCGATACGCGTGCGCGGCCCCACCCGCGACTCGAAGCGGATGCGATAGCCGACGGTCTCGCCGACCTCCTCGCCAAGCTGCCGCGCCATGAACGAAGCGGCGGCACGCGCCGCGATACGGCGCGGTTCCAGCATGACGATGCGCATGCCTGCCAGCCAAGGCGCATGCAGCAGCGCGAGTGGCACCTGGGTGGTCTTGCCGGCGCCTGGCGGCGCTTCCAGAACGAGGCGCGGGCGGTCGGCCAACGACGCCACAATCTCGGGCAGCAACGATGAAATGGGAAAGACGGGGTCCATGCGCGGCTATGTTACGCAACGCTGCGCAGGGACGCCCGTCGAACGCGGACCGGCAAGGCTGTTGTCCTAACCTCCGGCCACGATCTCCTCGTTCGCGGACTTCGCGCCTTCCGCCCCAGGCTCGAACGGTCGCAACGAGCGGAATGCACGTCGGTAGTCGTCGGACACGCGCTTGGCGTCCTCGCCATTGGTGATGACCTTCGGCGTGATGAGCACGAGCAGTTCGGTGCGCGAACGCTGGTCCGTGCGGTCCCGGAACAGCGCTCCCAGCAGCGGGATGCGCGACAACCCGGGCACCCCATTCTGTTCCTGCGTGTCGAGTTCGCGAATCAATCCACCCAAGAGCACGGTCTGCCCGCTCTGCACGGCGACCTGCGTGGTCAACTTGCGTTTGACGATCGGCAGATTCTGTCCCGCCGCCGCCGTATCGGGACGACTCACCTCCTGCGAGACATCGAGGTAGACCAGACCACCCGGATTGACCCGCGGTCGCACGTCGAGAATGACGCCGGTGTCCTTGTACTCCACCTGCCCCACCGAGCCATTTCCGCCAAGCGCCGTGTTCACATAAGTCTGCGTAACCGGGATCTGATCGCCCACCTGGATACGCGCCTTGCGATTGTTGACGACGACCAGCGACGGCGCGGAGAGGATCTTGGTGTTAGTGTCGCGTTCCATGGCACGGAGCGCGACTTGCAGTTCCTTGTTGACGAACGAGTAGAAGAAGGTGTCGGGCCGCGTAGAGATGGCCGGCGCCGAGCCCAACGCCCATTGCTGCTTGTTCCCTGGCTGCGCCACCTCGCCACCACCGCCGGCCAGGCCCTCCAGGTACCACTGCACGCCGAAGCGGAAGGAATCGCGCAATGCCACTTCGAGGATTCGGGTCTCGATCTGGACCTGGAGAGGCACCGCGTCGAGACGTTCGATGGCATCGCGAATCTCCGCCCACTGCGAGGGCCGCGCGCGCACCATGAGCTGGTTGTTCGCATCGATCGCTGTGATGCGGAGGTCGCCCTGCCCCTGGCCGCCGCTGGACGACGATGGCGTGCTGGTCGGTGCCTGGAAGAAGTCGGACGACTCTTCTGGCAAATCGCCGCCTCCCGACAGTTCGTTCGTATCGCCGCCGTTGCCGAGGTCGCTGCCGAGCGACGCCGGCGTGAGCCCAGGGGCCAAACGCGGTGCCGTATCACCTGCGACGGAGCCACCAAACACGTTTCCGACGTATCTCGCGACGTCCGAAGCGAGGAGGTGACGCACCTCATAGACGAACAGGCGCGGCTCGTTGCCACCGCCGCGGTCGATGCGCGCCACCCAGTCCCCCACCTGATCGAGATGTTCCGCGCGCTTTGCGATCACCACGATGGCATTCGTCCGTTGGATCGGAATGAAACGAAACATCCCGGCCATGGGGGTACCGCTTTTCTCGCCGAACATCGATTCCAGCGCAGGCAGAAGCTCGCCCACCGTGGCGTTCTTCAGGCTGAATACACCGACGGACATGCCACTCACCCAGTCGACGTCGAAGGTGTCCACGGTCTCCTGGTAGTTTTCGAGCTCGTCTCGCGTGCCCGCCACGACAAGGAGATTGCGCGCCGGATCCGTCAGGAGAATCGCACCCGGCGTGACGAACGGTTCGAGCAGCTTGGCCATCGTCGGTGCCGCGACGTGCTGAAGCGGGAACAACCGCGCCCCCATACCCGCGGCCGGCCGCGCCGCTTTGAGCTTCGGCGCCAGATGACCCGCCACCGCGCGGCTGGCGGGCAGGATGCTGTAGCGTCCCTGGTCGCGGATGAGCGCGTTTCCTGTCCACGAAAGCAGGGTTTCCAGAATAGGCAGCGCCTCATCGCGTCGCACCGGCTTCGCCGTGGAAAACGAGATCGATCCCGCGACGCCGGGCGCCACCGAATAGTTGACATCGAGCAGGTCGCCAAGGACGGCCTTCACGACCGCCTCGATGGGCTGGTTTTCGAAGTTGAGCGTCACCGAGCCCTCGCCCTTCGCTTCGGGCCGGGGTGTGTCGACCATGCGGGGGCGAATGAAGCGTCCGCTGCCGCGGTAGACATCTTCGCCCGGGCCGGTGTCGCGCTTGGCGTCGAAGTCCACTTTGGGCGCATCTCCCGCGAGCGGGAGGGAACCGGGGGCCGATCTTTCGACACCGACGAGCGCTTCGCGCTCCAACGCGCCGGGATCGGGCTTTGCCTTATTCGGGGCGCAAGCCACCGTCAACATGGCCGTGGCGACGGCCATGCCGAGCATTCCGCGTTTCATGTGTCCTACCTCCTTCCCTGGGGGCGCGATAGCGCCCGCTACTGCGAATCCAATGCCTGCTGTTGTCGCTGCTGCTGTTCCATGCGGCGCTTTTGCACGGCCTGCTTCAGCGCCTCAATACGTGCACGTTGCAATGCGTCGTCGTCCTGCCGGGGCGGGGCCTGGCGCGTGGCGGCGGGCGCGGGGCTCGGCAGGGCCGGGCCCGTCATGCCGCTTCCGCCCTGCCGCTGAATGGTCATGCCGCCAGGCTGCATGCGCGGCGGTGCCGCAGGCGAGGCCGGCGGCATGCCAGGCTGCTGACCCTTCGTGGGGGCATCCGGCGCAGCAACCTTCAAGGTGAGCTCGCGGCGTTCGCCACCGTTCTCGAAGAACGCGCTGCGTGCCGAAAGCGATGCCAGTACCCAATGGCTGTCGGCGAGTGAGGCACCCTCCTTCACTCGCACTGTGGTGTCCTTGCTCCGGTCGCGCAGCAAGGCCATGCGCAGGCCCGGCGTGACGATGATGCCGGTGAGTTCGAGGTCGCCGATGTTGCCCGATGCGTCGCCGGCATCTGCCACTGCCGCGGGTTTGCGATCGGTCATGAACAGCGGGCGGCCCCACACTTCGGCAAAGCGCGCCAAGGGCGACGTTGGCGGCAACTGCACCGGTCGCACGGCTGGCAAAGGCTCCGGCGTGCCCGGGGCATCCCAATGCACGCCGCGACCGACGCCGAGCAGCAGGGAGACCACGAGCGCGGCAAGCAGCGCGGCCCCGACCGCGAGGATCGGTGTGAGGCGACGTTGTCCTGCGGCGTTCACGAGGCCACCTTCGTTGCGCGCGGCGCGTGGATGTAACCGGATACGGTGAACTGCACTTCCATCGGAGCGGACGTACCGGCGCGCGCGGCGACCGGATTCCGATAGATGCTGAAATCCTCGATGAAGAGATACGGCGTCGCTTCCTCGATGTCGTGCAGCACAGCCGTCATCGGTTCCATCTGGCAGCGCAGGCTGATGTTGACGGTGACCTTGCGATACGGCTCGCCCGCCTTCTCCTGGCTCGGCACCGGCATCTTCTGCACGACGTCGCATGCGCCGCCGTCGTGATGCGCGGCGGCCACATCGACGATGCGCTGCATGAGGCCCGCCGCTGCCGCGTTGGTGTCGTCGCCGGGCAGAAAGGCGTCACTGCGTGTCTGGCCTTGCTCGAGCGATGCGAGGCGCTTTTCGAGTTGCGGACGTTCGGCAATGGCCGCAGCGAAGCGTCGCTGTGTATCGCGCAGATCGGCCATCTCGTCGGCGATCGCCAGCTGCGGCGCCACGAACCACCAGTGAATCAACGCGAAGTAGCCGATGACGAACGCCACCACCAGCAGCAGAACAGCGGCGAGGCGGGATTCAGCGGGTTTCATTCGCACGAGGGCTCTCCTGCTTGGGCTCCGCCTTCATGGCGTTGTCCGGCTTGGACGGCTCCGGCTTGACGCTCTCCGGCTTCGGCACCGATGCCTTCGCCTGCATGTAGAAGCGTTCCTTGCCCGAGGTGGGATCGGTCTGGATCGTGCCCTGGAAGCTCGGATCGCCGATGGTCTTCGCACCTTTCAATGCGTCGATGAGGCGAGCCGCCTGCGGGCTCTGCCCCTGAAACCCGAGCTGGCCGCTGCCGTTGAGCGTGAAGCGTTCGAGCCAGGTGTCGTCGGGCAGGCGCCGGGTCAGTTCTTCCAGCACCGGCAACACCGACGGCGATTCAGCCTTCTTGCGCGCGAGGAAACCGGACGCGCCGGCGCTCTCCGTCAAGCGCTGACGTAGCGCCGAGACGCGCTGTGCGTCCGCACGCAGGGATTCGACGCTGGCACGCATGTCTTCCAGTGCCGCGCTGCGATTGTGCAGCCACGTGGCCATCGCGGCGAACACGAGCAGCACAATGACGACGGCAAGCGCGGCGTTGAGACGTCGGCGGCGATCGACGCGGCGCGGTGCACGTGCAGGAGGCAGCAGATCGAGCCCGGCCAGCGCATGACCATCGGCCACGTCCACCCGATCGGGCTGGACGCCTAACGCGGCGAGTTCGTCCAGCAGCGGGTCCAACGTCGAACGCGGCGTTGCCGCCAGCTCGGCCACGAAGCGACCTTCGGGCGCAGGCTCGTCCAGTTCGCGCACACCATAGTGAATGTCCTCCGCACGGAACGGGGTCTGGCGGTCAAGGTCGAAGCCGACCACCTGGCGGAGGTTGTCGCGCGCGGCCACCGGAAGGACCAGGCGGCGGCGAAGCACTTGCGCCGCTGGAAGCACGAGCGCGATGCGACGGTCCGCGGGATCTGCTTCCGCAAGCGCGTGCGCCATGACGCCCGAGCGATGTTCCACGGCATCGGTATGTGCGGCTTCGACGACAGGTGACGCCTCACCCGCACGCCGCAACTGCCAGCGATCGGTCAGCCGCTCGACCGCATACCAACGCTCGCCACCGGCGAAGGCCAAGCGCCAGCGCACGGGCACGAACGTCGAGAGTTCAGCGCTCCACCAGCGCAGGAACCCGGGCAGCGGGCTGCCACGCCACGCCCGACGCAGGCGGTCGAGCTGAAGCTGCGAGGCGTCCTGCAATGTCGTCATTCAACGTCTCCTTCGCGCCAACGCAATACCGCGTAGGGCTGATTTCCGGATCTTATCCCACGGAGTCGGACGGTCGATGTAAGGGAACTCCGGGTTCCGTCGTCAAGGATCGCCTCCGCTCGTATCGTGTGCGTGACACCGTTGCCACCCGCGATCGCCGCACCGTTGGCCTGGCCGCGGCTCGCGAGAATCGCATCGGCTCCGGCCTGGCCCAGGCCGGGAATGGCCGCGAGCGCGAGCGGCTGCGCGTGTTCGGTGTTGGGCCGCTCGCGACCGGACCAGATGGTCAGTGCTGGCGCCACGGCAGCCCAAAGGGAGGATGTCATCCCAAGCACCATGCGCGCTTCCTCGACCGTGGCGAAAGGACCATTGCGTGGGCCATACGGCAAGCCCGCGGCCTCGTATTGCGGCTTCTTCGCACCATTGGGCGATGCCGCGTCGCCCGGTCGGCGCCAGTCCTGAATGGCCGCCGAGAGTGCCTTGGCCTTGTCGTCGGTCGCGCCCGCCGCCTTGAACAGGCCGGCGAGCACATCGCCGGAGGCGGCATTGAGATCGACCTTGCCGTCTTCGTCGACGATGGTGATGGTGACCTGCGCATCGTCGAAGGCGAAGAGGTAGGGCCTGCCGTCCGCAATCCAGCGGGACGCGACGTCGGTACTCTGCAGGCCTTCGATCGCGCGCATCACGCCGGCTTCCGCCGCGTAATGCGCACGCGTCTGTGCGAACTGGTAGCGGGCCTGCAAGCCCTCGGTCCGCGCCAGCGCGGCGAAGCCGCCAAGCATGATCGCCAGCAACGTGCAGCCCCACAGCACGATCAGGAGTGCGACGCCCCGCTCGCGACGCCCATTCATCGCATCACCTGCCCGCGCGGCACGCGACCGAACGTGGAGAAACCATTGCGTGACGCCGAAGGATCGATACGCAGCGGCGCCACCAGCGTTGGAAACGCCACGTTGCCGTCGACATCCAGCGTGAGGCGGACGAGCGAGGGCGTTCGCCGTCCGTCGTCCCACGTGTCCTGCCAGTCGCCCGGCCGATTCTGCTCGTCCACGCCGCGATAGGCGAAGGCGCCCTTGCGGATACCGCGCATGAGGACCTCGGGTTCGCCGATCGGCTGCGGGTCGGTGCCGTCCGGCGGCAGCAGCGCCAGGCTGACTTCCAGCCGATAGGCGCCGTGGTCGTCGTCCACGAGGGACACGGTCTGCAATTGCGGGCCCAGCTTCGACAAATAACCGGGCATGGGGGCCACGAAACGAAGCGTCTTCTCGGTGCCACCGAAGACGATGGGGTCGCCGTCGTCGTTCTGGCCGAAGGGAATGATGAGCGCCTGCGCGAGTTCGGAGCGGAGAAAATTCTGCGCGGAGCGGATCTCGTCCATCCGCTCGATGGCCTGATTGCCGCTGCGTACGATGCGCGTGGCCGTGCTGATGCCGGAGTACACACCCAGCAGCACGATCGTCAGCAGTGCGAGCGCCGCGAGCACTTCCATGAGGCTGAAACCTGCCGCACGCCTCATGGTCCGTTGCCTCCGCCCGAGCCCGCCAGGCGCAGCGTGGAAAACCGTGCATGCCGCTCGCTGCCGTCGGCGCCCCAGATCACGTCGAGGTCGATCCGGTACATGCCCGTCGGCGAACCGCCGCCGACAGCCGGCTTTTCGTCGGCCGGCTGAAAGCGGCTCACGACCATGCGCCAGCGATAGGTATCGTCGAAGCGCCCTTCACTGCCACCTTCGCGCACGGGCTCCATCACGAACGCACCATCGAGCAGCGAGCGAGCGCGCAAGGCGGCCTGAGTGCGCTCGTTGGCGCGCGCGGTGAGGCTCAGCGAACTGCCTGCCACCTGCATGAGCGCGGCGAACGCGATCGCCAGCACGGCAATGGCGGCGATGACTTCGAGCAGGCTGAAACCGCGTTGACGAACGGCATGCTTCATCGCGTATCGACCACGCTGACGGCACCCGTGAGCCAGCCGACGTTGACGTGCCATTCGCGCTGGCCGCGCTTCAACGTGATCCGCCCGCCGGTCGAGCTGCCGTCGGGAAAGAAGCGAATGCGTCCCGTCGTGGCGTTGGCCTGATCTTCGCGCGCACTGGTGATCGACACACGCATGTCCTTTGGTAGCCGCACCTCGTCCTTTCCAGGTGCCTTGTACGTCGCCGCAGCGGTATCGACTTCGAGCGCCAGATCCTGGCCGCGAACGATCGCCTGCGCGCGCGTCCAACGCAGCGCGGCGGCGAGTTCGCCACTGGCGGCGTTGACGCGCGCGCTGGCGAGTCCCTGGGTCACCGGTATCGAGACAGCCGCAGCGGCGATCCCGATCAGAAGGATCACGGCCAGCATCTCGAACAGCGTGAATCCGCGCGCGCGCATGGCCGTGAATCCGTCGATGCCTGGCTTACTGCCAGTTGCCTACGTCGGCCGAGTAGCCGTCACCGCCGGCCTTGCCATCCTGACCATAGAACACGAGGTCGAAGCTGCCGTGCTCGCCCGGGTAGCGGTAGCCGAACGGGTGACCCCACGGATCCTTGAGATCCGATTCCTTCGCGTACGGGCCCTGCCAGTTGCTCGCGTCAGCCGGCTTGGTGGTGAGGTCTTCCAGCGCGTGCGGCGGCGTGCCGTTGTCCAGCGCGTAGTTCTCGATCTTCTGGCTCAGCGTCGTGAGCTGGGCCTTGCCGGCGCCGTACTTGCCCTTGTCGACGTTCTTGCCGACCTGGGTGACCACGATGGCGCCGATGATGCCGATCAGCACGATCACGGCGAGCATTTCCAGCAGGGTGAAGCCGCGGGCATGACTGTGGCGGAGGGAACGGTTCGCGCGCATGGGGAAGCTCCTTGGAACGGTTTGATCAGTTGATGTTGCTGGTGAGGCTGAGCAGCGGCAAAAGAATCGCCGCCATGATGAAAGCGACCATGACGGTCATCACAATGGTGAGCGTGGGAACGAGCGCGGCGAGCAACCGGTCGATGGAGCGCTTGGCTTCGACATCGAAGGTATCGGCCACCTTGAGCAGCATGGTGTCCAGCGCGCCGGCTTCCTCGCCGACCTGGATCATCTGCAGAGCAAGCCGCGGGAAGCGCTCGGTCTGGCTCAGCGCTGAGCCGAGACCCGTGCCGCCCTTCACTCGCTCGGCCGCCTGTTCGAGCGCGAGATCTAGCGCGCGATTGCCGGTGACCTGCCGAGCGATCGCCAGCGAGGAGAGCAACGGCACGCCGTTCTTCAGCAGGGTGCCGAGCGTGCGCGCGATGCGTGCAGTCTCCACCTTGAGCAGGAGAGGGCCCGACACGCGCATGGCAAGGAGACGCGCGTGGAAGGCGAGACGATGGTCCGGATCACGCAGGCGCACGCGCACGAGAACCACCGCTACCGCCAGCACGGCGGCCATGGCCCACCACCAGTCGCCGATCGCCGTACCCAGGGCAAGCACCACCGTGGTGATGAACGGGATGGGCACCTGCATGTCGGCGAAGATCGGCACGAACTGAGGCACCACGTAAGCGAGCAGCAGCACCAGCGAACCCAGCACGCCCACCATGAGGAAGGCGGGATAGATCAACGCATTGATGATGCTGCCGCGCAGCGCCTGTGCGCGTTCGAGGTAATCGGCGAGGCGGCGCAGCGTTTCGTCCAGCGAGCCACCGGCTTCGCCTGCGCGAACCAGACTCACGTAGAGCCGCGGAAAGACGCCGTTTTCTTCGTCCAGTGCGGTGGAAAGCGTGGTGCCGCCGCGCACGCGGTCGCGGATGCGCTCCACCATGTTCTTCGCACGCTCGCCCTCGGGCAGATCGAGCAGGATGCCCAGCGCACGGTCGAGCGGTTGCCCTGCGCCAAGCAGCGTGGCGAGCTGATGGGTGAACTGCGCGAGCTGGTCGCCGGTGAAGGGGCCTTTGCGGAACAGCGCTGCGATGCCGCCACCGCTGGCTTCGCCATCCGCGGGTGCCGCTTCGATGGGCGTGTGTCCCTGATCCTGCAGACGTGCGACGACGTCTTCGACGGAAGACGCCTCCATCCGCCCGGAAAGGGCCTCACCGGCGGCGCTGATGGCTCGGTAGCGGAACTGGCTCATGAGTGGGAACCTACGATTCCTGTGTGACGCGCAGGACTTCCTCGATGGTGGTAACACCCGCCACCGCCTTCGCCAGGCCATCTTCGTACATCGTGCGCATGCCCTCGGCGCGTGCCTGCCGCTCGATCTCGCCGGCATCCGCACGCTGCATCACCAGACGACGCAAGGGATCGCTCATGACCAGAAATTCCATGATGGCGCGACGGCCGCGATAGCCGGTGGGATTCGCAGCGCTGCTGCCGGGCTTCCACAACCGGATGGGGCGTTCGTCGGTGTACTTGTGCAGCTCGAACTGCTCGATCACCTCGGGCAGCGCCTCGTAGGGCACCGCGGTCTCAGGATCGAGGCGGCGCACGAGACGCTGGGCGAGGATCCCGTTCACCGTGGAACCCAGCAGGTAGTCTTCCACGCCCATGTCGAGCAGGCGCGTGATGCCGCCCGACGCGCTGTTCGTATGCAGCGTGGAGAGCACCAGGTGGCCGGTGAGCGCCGACTGGATGGCGATGCGGCACGTTTCCAGATCGCGCATTTCGCCGATCATGATCACGTCCGGATCCTGGCGAACGATGGAGCGCAGCGCGCCGGCAAAGTCGAGGCCGATCTGCGGCTTGACCTGAATCTGGTTGATGCCCTCGATCTGGTATTCGACCGGGTCTTCGACGGTGATGATCTTCACGTCCGGCGTGTTGATCTGCGACAGCGCCGTATACAGCGTGGTGGTCTTGCCCGAGCCGGTCGGGCCCGTGACCAGCAGGATGCCGTGCGGCCGGTCCAGCACGTCGACGAAGCGGTCGCGGAAGTGATCGGTGAAGCCCAGCGATTCGAAATCGAACACCACCGATTCGCGATCCAGGATACGCATCACCACCGACTCGCCGAAGCTGGTAGGCACCGTGGACACACGTAGATCCAGCTCCTTGCCCTGAACGCGCAACTGGATGCGGCCGTCCTGCGGCAGGCGGCGCTCGGCGATGTTGAGGCGGGCCATGATCTTTACGCGCGAGATCACCGCGGCCGTGGAACTGGAAGGCGGGGCTTCCACCTCGTGCAGCACGCCGTCGATGCGGTAGCGAACCTTGAGGCGGTTCTCGAACGGTTCGATGTGCACGTCCGACGCGCGCTGTTCCACCGCACGCTGAAGAATGAGATTGACCAGGCGGATGACGGGCGCCTCGGAGGCGAGGTCGCGCAGGTGTTCCACGTCGTCTTCGACCGCGGCGTTACCGTCCAGGCTTTCCACAATGCTGCCCATGGCGGACCGGCCCTGGCCGTAATAACGCTCGATCAGATCGTCGATCTCCGAACGCAGCCCCACGCGAAGCTGAACCTCGCGCCCGGTCGCCAGACGCACGGCCTGCAACGGGTAGGGATCGGCCGGATCGGCCACCAGGAGCGCGAGGCCGTCATCGCCCTCGCGAACCGGTACTACGTGGTACTGCTTGAGGAAGCGCGGCGACAGTTCGACGTCGGCCGGCGGCAATTCGGGAGCGTCCTTCGCGGCCAGCAGCGGCAGGCCGAGGAGGTCGGCCCAGGCGTCGGCCAGGTCACGTTCGGACACGAGGCCAAGGCGCGCCATCAGCGCGGTCAAGGTGCCTTCGGGGGTCTCGTCATGCAGGCGGCGGGCCCGCGCGAGGTCGGTGTCCTTGAGTCGGCCGTGCGCGACAAGATGCGCGCAGACCTGTGCCTCTCCGGGTTCCCCGGCAAGCATGTCCCTGTGCTCGGTCATCGCAGACATGCCATCTCCACACGGTCCGTTGAATGCGTCGTTCCGTCCGGCCGTTCCTGACCGTACGGGCCGCTATTGGTAGCACATACCGTGCGTCCCAGGCGACCGCGGCGCGTGCATTTCGCGATGTGGCGCAACAAGCGAAAGCCGGCGTCTCCGCCGGCTTTCAACGACTTGCAAACGACTTGTAGGGCGAGGCCCCCGCGCTTACCAGCCGACGCCTACACCCACACCGCCCGAACTCTCACCGCCGCTGATCGCCGCACCGAAGGTGAGACTGGCGTTGGAAGAGATGCTGCGCGAGTAGCCGACCGACAGGGCTCCCTGCCCCTTGTACCCGCCGACACCCACGCCAAGCCGGTTGTCCCCGCTGACCCCCTGGGTGCTGAACGCCATCTGCGACATGGCCGCGCCCATCGCGCCCACCTTGTTCAGGCGGTCGTTGAGGTTGCTGAACCGACGATCGACCGTGCGCTTGTACTCGTCGAAGGCCCCACCGCTGACCACATCCCCAAACTTCTGGTCGGTATAGGCCTTGGCGCTGCTGAGCGTGGCCGCGTCGCCCTGGTCCGCGTAGGACTTGGCCGTGGTCAGTGCCTGATCCACCTGGCCGACGTTGGCCGCGTCCGTGGGCGCCGTGCCCGCGGCGACGTTCGTGATCGGCGCACCGCCGCCGTCGATCGCCGCCGCGGAGATCGGCAGCGCCGCCGCCACCGGAGCCCCTACGGCTGCCGGTGCCGCGGCAGGGGCTGCCATCGCGGCGGCCATCTCCTGCGGCACGGCCGCCTGCGTGGTCACGGACTCCGCGGCCACGGACGGGGTCGTTGCAGCGATGGACGGAGCGGCGACGCTATTGCGACGCACTACCGTACCGCCACCCGAGGTCGAGCCACCCGACCCGTTCGACTCCAGCTTGCCCACGCGGGAATCGAGCGAAGAGAGCGCGCCGTCCAGCGCACCGACCGCGTCACCGACCGTCCCGTACGAGCTGCCCTGGACACGGTAGACCGGTCCGACGAAGCCCGTCGCCCCCATCGACGCACCGCCGCCCAGCGCCATCGCGACGGCATTGCCCGCCGTGGACGAGGATCCGGCGAAGGCGCCCGACAGTGCGCTGTTCAACTGCCCGAGGTTTACCGCGTCGGTCGTCTGGGTACCGGCGGCCACGTTGGTGATCTGGCGGTTATTGCCCGCGCTGCCCACCGACACGGTGTTCGCCCGGGTCGCGAGCGAGCCGTTGCCCAAGGCCACCGAGTTCGCTGCCAGCGCCCGCGCGCTGTCGCCGATGGCGGTGGCGCCGGCCGCACCCGCAGTCGCGAACGCGCCGATCGCCGTGCTGGACTCCTTGCTCGCCGTGGCGAAGGCACCGTTGGCGGTGGCGAGGTCGCCCGTGGCGCTGCTGCCGGCGCCGGTGGCCAGTGCCATCGACCCGGTGGCACTCGCGTCATCGGAGCCGTCGCCCGCGCCGGTAGCCGACACGTAGTGACGCGCGCTGCTCACGCTGTCGGACAACTGCGTGAGCTGATCGACGTTGGCGGCATCGGTACCCTGCTCACCCGCAGCCACGTTGGTGATCTGCCGCTCGCTGCCGCGGGCACCCACCGAGACGGTGCCGTCACGATCCGCATTGGCGTTGGCACCGAGGGCCACGCTGTTGGCGCCGGTGGCGATCGCGTTATTGCCGATGGCGACGCTGGCCGCCCCCCGGGCCGTGGAGAAATCGCCGACGGCCACGCTGCTCGCACCGGAGGCCCAGCTATTGATGCCGAGCGCCGTGGCGTTGGCGCCGGGTGCATAGGAGAAGTAACCCAGCGCCGTGCTGCCGACGCCCTCCGCACCCGCGATGGCACCGAGTGCCGTGGCGTAGTCGGCGGTGGCCTGCGCGCCCGCACCGAAGGCCGCCGCGCTATCACCCGTCGCTCCCGTATAGACGAGACCGACGCCTGCGATGTTGCTCGGACCGCCCACAGCGACCGAACCGGCGCCCGAGGCGGTGGTGGAGGTACCCACGGCGGTCGAGTAATCGCCGGTAGCGTTGGCGACGGCACCGAGTGCGGTGGACTGCGCGCCACTGGCATAGGCGCCCACACCGACCGAGGTGGCTGCAAAGCCGCCCGACTGTGCGCTCGCGCCGACCGCGGTTCCACCGACGCCCGCGCTGGTGGCGCCGGTATCGACCGGATTGCCGGAACCATCGGAGATCAGCGGATTGCCATCGGCATCCACAGCATTGCCGCCGACGGCGACGCTGCCCGCGCCCGAGGCCTGCGCACCTGCACCGTAGGCCGCGCTGTTCTGCCCACCTGCGACGGCACCGTAGCCGGTCGCCGTGGCCTGCTGTCCGGTGGCCACCGCGCCACTGCCGAATGCGCTGGCACCCGGCGCACCCGCGAACGCGCCCGAACCCGCCGCCGTGGCGAAATCGCCCGCGGCGACGGCATCGTCGCTGCCATCCGCCAGTCCGTTTGCCTTGAAGTAATGGCTGGCATCGCTTACGCCGCCGGCCACCGCGTCGAGCTGGCTCTTGTTCACCGCATCGGTGGCTTCCGTACCGGCGGCCACGTTGGTGATCTGCCGCTCGCTGCCGACATCGCCAACCGAGACGGTATTCGCCCGCTCGGCGTACGAACCGGCGCCCAGGGCGACGGAGTTCGCTCCCCCGGCAATCGCCGATTCACCCACGGCTGTGCTGCTGACGCCATCCGCCCAGGCGTTCCAGCCGAGCGCGGTTGCGTAATCGGCGGTCGCCCAGGCACCCGTACCGAACGCCGACGAGGCATAGCCCGTCGCTTGGGCCGGCACCAGACCGAAGAACGTGCTGCCGCCCACCGCTACGCTTTCGTCGCCCAGCGCCTGTGCGCTTTCACCGACCGCGACACTGCTTGCGCCGGTCGCGGCGCTCTGCGTGCCGACCGCGGTGGAGAGATCGCCAATCGCATTGGCGACCGCACCGACCGCCGTGGCCTGCGCACCGCTGGCATAGGCACCGACGCCGAAGGCCGAGGAAGCAAAGCCTCCGGACTGTGCACTCGCACCCACTGCGGTACCGCCGAGCCCGGCACTCGTAGCCGCCGTGTCGACCGGCACACCGCCGTTCGTGATGAGCGGATCGCCGTCTTCATTCACGGCCACGCCGCCGACTGCAACGCTGCCCGGACCATTGGCCTGTGCGCCCGCGCCATACGCTGCACTGTTCTGTCCCGTCGCGACGCTGCCGTAACCGGTGGCCGTCGCATTCGTGCCGGTGGCGACTGCACCGCTGCCATATGCACTCGCACCGTCCGCACCGGCGTACGCTCCCGAGCCCGACGCCGTGGCGTATTGCCCGCTCGCCTGCGCATCGTCGCTGCCGTCGCCGGCACCGGTCGCCTTGAAGTAACGCGTCGCATCGCTCACCGAGGCATCGAGCTGGCCCTTGTTCACCGCGTCGGTCGCTTCCGTACCGGCCGCCACGTTGGTGATCTGCCGCTCGCTGCCGACGTCGCCAACCGACACCGTGTTGTCGCGGTCGGTGTAAGAGTTCGCACCCAGCGCGACCGAGTTCTCGCCGATCGCCCACGCATTCGCACCGAGGGCCGTGCCGTTATTGCCCAGCGCCCAGCTGTTCGCACCGATCGCGACCGCGTTGGCGCTCTCGATACCGAACAGGCCGAAGCCGGTTTCGGCATAGTTGCCGATCGCGACACTGCCGGCGCCCGACGCACTCGCGCCACCGCCCACCGCCACCGCGCCGCTGCTGTACGCCGCCGAGCCGTAGCCCGTTGCCACCGACAGATCGCCATCGGCGAACGCCTGCGAGCCGTTCGCTACCGCACCGGCTCCGGAGGCCTGCGCCAGGAAGCCTGACGCCGTCGATTGCTCGCCTTGTGCAAATGCTGCCGTGCCCAGCGCCGTGGCGTACTGACCTTCCGCCTGCGCACTCGCACCCACCGCCGTCGCCGCAAGACCCGACGCCGTCGCCGGACCGACCGCTTCACCCGTGGCCGTGTACGTGATCAACGGCTTGCCGTCCGCGTCCAATGCCTGGCCGCCGATCGCCGTCGTGCCGTTGGCCGTGGCCTGCGCGCCCGATCCGTACGCTGCGCTGTTCTGGCCCGACGCGACTGCACCGTAACCGGTCGAGGTCGCAAACTGCTGCGTCGCTACCGCGCCCGATCCGAACGCGCTGGCACCTGTCGCACCGGCATAGGCGCCGGAGCCGGATGCCGTGGCATACGCGCCGTTCGCTTGCGCGTCGTCGCTGCCGTCGCCCGCGCCGTTCGCCTTGTAGTAATGCGTGGCATCGCTGACGTCGTCAGCGAGCTGGTTGACCTGTGTCGATACGCCATCGACGCGGGTGGACAGCGTATCCACGCGCTTCGACACGCCCGTGACCGACGACGACACCTTATCGAGCTGTCGCTTGTTGACTGCGTCAGTGTCCTGCGTGCCGTCCGCGACGTGCACAAGTTGGCGATCCTCGTTGACCTTGCCGATCGATACCGTGTTGGCGCGATCGGCAATCGAACCGTCACCGAGCGCAACGGAGTTCTTTGCCGTGGCTCGGGAGTCCGTACCGAAAGCCGAGCTGGCGGAGCCGCTCGCAACGGCAGACTCGCCGAGCGCGATGCTGCCGATGCCGCTGGCGCGCGATGCCTGCCCAAGCGCAGTCGACCACGCGCCGCTGGCCTGCGCGTCCTGACCGAGCGCAATGCTGTAGTTACCGCTGCTGATCGCTGCCGTGCCCACTGCCGTGCTGTAGTCGCCAGCGGCCTTGCTCGCCGTGCCGCAGGCGAAGGCGTCGTCACCCTTGGCGACCGGCGCCTTGCCCTGAATGCCGAGGAGATAGCCGCCGCAGACGTTGCCGGCGTGCGCAGGTGCGCTGCCCAGCGCCAGCGCCATGCCGGCGGCCAGCGGAAGCGCAGCCATGCTGGCGCGCAGACGTCGGGAGGTCCCGCCCTTACCCTTGGCCCTGGCCAGTTCCGAGGCCACGACCAGAATGCCGAGGGATGTGTTCCAGACCTTGCTGTAGATGGTGTTCACGTCAACCTTCCTCCCAGATGTCCGCATGTGAGCGATCGATGCGCGGGCGCGCGACGCGCGGCCCTTCGCCAGTCCGTCGCGACCGCGGCGGACGATGTGTCCCCTGGCTGGCGGCTTGCGCCGTCCTGCCATCGTGTGTGCAACCGGTGTTTCGCTTTCCCGCGATGCGGGTTCCCCCCGAACAACGAGGCCCCGGCGAACCGGGGCCTCGTCTACGTCAGAGCGTGTAGGCTCCGAGGACACTCACCCCGGAGTACGCCTTGACGCCCTTCACGGTCAGCGTCCAGGTACCGGCAGCAGGCTTGCTGGCGGTAAACGGTTCGCTGTTGCCCGGACGGTTCGGCTGATCCTTCACCTTGCCGCTCGGATCGGTGACCGAGATCGAGACGTCGCCCGAACCACCGAACGTGCGCAACGTGAGGGTCTTGGCGTTGGCCGGCACCGTGAGCAGATAGACCGTGCTCGCGCCTGCCGCGCCCTTCTGGTTGCCCAGTGCCACGTTGTTGTTCAGCACGATGCCCGGAGGTGCCGGCGGCGGGCCCCAAGCGGCGTATTGCGCCTGGGTTTCCGTATCGGACAAGCACGCGTTGAGGCTGCTCGCCTGGCTCGCCGTCACCAGTCCGTCAGTGGCGAGCTGGGTCGCATAAGCGCGGACCGCCGAGCGGTAGGTGCCCACGTCGGCCGCGGCGCCAGCGAGAACTTCCGCGTTGGCGATCACGTTCGCACCGATGATGACGCCACCGGGGACGAGGGTCGGAATACCCGTGTCGCAGGTCAGCAGCTTCTGCGTGCCACGGTTGAGGCCCCAACCGATGTCCTGGAACAGCGCGGGCGTCAGATCGACGTCGATCTGTCCCTCCAGATCCTGGTTGATGGCGTATTCCATGATCGCGTTCGGCGTCAGGCGCGTGTCGTAATGCGAGAACGACGAGCCCTGCGCGAGCGTGGTCGGCGCGTACAACTGCACGTTGCCCTGGGCGTCCGCACCGGCGAGGCCGGTACCCTGACCCACCGCACCGGTGAGGCCGGAGAGGTTGGCCTTGAGCTTGTTGCCGTCCACCTGGCTGACCGCAATGACCGGAATGTTCACCGGCGAAGCGGGCGTGCCTCCCGGCGTGATCGCACCGGCCTGGTTGTTGGCGATGAGCACGGCGCTGGCGCCGGCAGCCTGAGCGTTGAGCGTCTTGACGGTGAAGTCGCAGGTGCCGCGATCGATGAGCGCGATCTTGCCGGCGAGCGCCGAACCGTTGGTGATCGCGTTGCAACCGTCGTTCGGCTGCGCCTGCACGACGCTACCGGTGAAGTTCGACGACGTCGCCGTCGGACCGAACGCCGCCTGTGCATAGCCGTAGTCGCCAGCGGCAGCGGCCGGGGCCGTGACGCGGAAGACGTTGGGCGTACCGAGGGCGAGCGGCGCTTCCGCCTTCACCGTCGCACCGGTGAACACGAGCTTGCCGTCGTCCAGCGCCGCCGTGACGCGCTGCGCGTTGGTGAGGTCGTACCACTTCTTCATCTGCGTGTCGTTGTAGACGAAGGTGGAGTAGATGTCCGGACGCGCGACGCCATCGTCGCCGACGTACGGCGAACCGGTGGTCAGGCTGTTGAAGCCCGAGAAGCCGAGGCCGTGGGCCATCTCGTGCAGCACGACGTTGAGGAAGTTGATCGAGCCTGCCGGCGTCTTGCCGTCGAGGCCGAAGTACCACTTCGAACCTTCCAGGCATCCCGTGGAACCGAGCGCACCGTTGAACTGGCTCTGGATGTCCGCTTCGCCGGGCGCGCCGTCCTCGTGGGTCAGCGCATCGAACAGCGCGGAGTGGTACCACGTGTTGCGCACGGCACCGGCCGGCAGCGTGCTGCTGTCGTCGAAGTAGAAGATGTAGGTGGTACCGGAGGAACCGAGCACGCCGGACGTCGCATCGCAGCTCAGCGGCTCGAACGTGGCGTTGTTGACGATGGTGACGTCGCTCTGCAGGACCGCGCCCCAGATATCGGCGGCGAACTGGTAGACGTTCAACGCCTGCTTGCCGACGGTGGTGCCAGGGTTGCCGCCAACCGGCGTGGCGGGCGTCTGATCGTCGAGACCCTGGCCGGTACCGACATCCTGGTTGACGATCTTGATCTCGGCGGCGCTGGTGGCCAGCGAGCCGAACAGGCCTGCGGTAGCAAGCGCGGTGAACAGGAGGCTGCGGCGGATCATCGGGTCACCTCCGGTGCCTTCGGAGCGGCCTGCACACCATGGTCGTCATGGTGAACGACGAGCTTGCCGTCGGCGGTACGCTCCGCCACGACGCTGCTCATCAGTTCCTGCGGCACGCGCACGGCCTTGGCACGCACGCCGTTGCCGAGGCTCACCGTGCGGAACGTGGCGCGGGCGTCGGCCGCAGTGCGCGGCGCCGACAGGGCGGAGGCCTTGTCGGAACGAACCTGAAAAGCCTTCGACAGCGCGTCGCGCTCGGCGGCGGTCGGCTCGCGGAGGCGGCCGGTCGACGGATCGATGGCGACCTGGACGCCCTGGACCACCACGGTCTGCGGCTGCGATGCCTGCGGCGTGTCCGCGGCCTGCGCCGCGCCCGCCATCGTGAACATGCCCGTCAGCACGAGACCCAAGGCCTGTGCCAGTGTTCGTGAAGTCATTACCAGTACCTCCCTAGTGCGGCGCCGGGACCCCTCCCTGCACGCCCACCGGCGAAGACCCCCTCGCCGGCGTAAACACTCGAGGATTCGACGTTCCCCTCAACGCCAACCCTGCCCACCGCCGCGCCTCGCGCGGCGGCGACGATTCATGACGTGGTGGGACTCGGTGGCGACCCGGCAACGCTGCCGGAGTGGCTGGCGACGGAACGGTGACCTGTCGTCGAACGGTTTACCATTTGCACTACCCCTGCCCGTGGTACTGCCAGCGACGGCCTTCGCAGACCGTCTCCCTGTTAGGTGCCCTGAGGACATCCCCTGCAACGAAGGCCGGTTCCCCCCGACCCTTCCTGTCGTTTCCGCGCGTCACATTTTTGACGGCGGTCGTTGGAACGTAGCAGCAGGAAAATACGAACGTCAATCTTTTGACGCGTGAAAACGTATCGGCCAAACGCACAGGGCGAAAAGCCGTAGGAAACTCGCTTTGGACGTCTATTTGTTCAACAATTCATGAGCTTGCGCACGAATAACGTGCAGCAGGCTTCGTCACCCCTCTGCTTCAAAGCGAAAGAAAACATGGACTTGATCGACATCGGCGCCAACCTCACCCACGAATCCTTTCGCCAGGATCTTGACGACGTCCTGCAACGGGCGAGCGCCCACGGGGTCGGCCGCATGGTGGTGACGGGTGCATCGCACGAAGGCAGCGAGCACGCGCTCGCACTTGCTCGCGCCCACGCCGGACGCCTGTTCGCCACGGCGGGCGTCCATCCGCACCACGCCGTGGAGTACGACGACGCGACCCACGAGCGCCTTCGCGAGCTGGCGAGCGCGCCGGAAGTTCGTGCGATCGGGGAAACCGGCCTGGACTACAACCGCAATTATTCGCCGCGCGACATTCAGCGCGAGGTCTTCGAACGGCAACTCACCATCGCGGTCGAGACAGGCAAACCCCTGTTCCTCCATCAACGCGACGCACACGACGACTTCCTCGCAATCCTGAAGCGCTATCGCGACCGCGTGCCTGCCGCAGTGGTGCACTGCTTCACCGACAACGCGGATGCACTGCGGGACTACCTCGCGCTCGACTGCCACATCGGCATCACCGGGTGGATCTGCGACGAGCGTCGCGGTCTCCATCTGCGCGAGCTGGTGAAGACCATCCCCGCCCATCGACTGATGCTGGAAACCGATGCGCCGTACCTGTTGCCACGCACGATCCGCCCGATGCCGAAGGATCGCCGCAACGAACCGATGTACCTGGCGCACATCCGCGACGAGGTGGCACGCGACCGCGGCGAAACGCCGAACGCGTTGACGGAAGCGACGACGCGAACGGCGGAAGCGTTCTTCGGTCTCTGAGGCTGAAGAACGCCCGAATGCAGGCCTGTGAGTGCCGCCTCGGCGAGATCGACCTCGCGAATCAACGTGCGCAGCGTTTCGTCGTTGATCGTATGACTGCGACGCAGGTGATAGAGCTCGTGTCGCTCCGCGTGCAGTGCGGCCAGTCGCATCGTGCGCTCCGTGCCCGCTTCCGCGCGCGCCTTCTCGGGTATGTCACCTTCCTCGCCTGCCGCTTCGAGGCGTTGCTGGTAATCCGCCATCACCCGCGCAGCGACGTGCGATGCGAGTGCGATGGCGTTCTCGTCGCCACTCTCTTCCACGCGTTTCTGCTCTTCGCCGATGCCGCGCAGCGCCGCTTCTGCGGCCAGCGCACGCGCCTTGCGCTCTTCGCGCACGCGCGGATCTTCTCCGGGTAACTTCAACCCGCGCACGAGCAGTGGCAGCCCCACCGCACCGAAGACCAGCGTGCAGAGGATGACGCCCGAGGCAAGGAAGATCATCAGCTCGCGCGCGGGAAAGGGACTGTTGCCTTTCATCAGCGGCAACGACAGCACGCCCGCCATGGTGATGGCGCCGCGAACGCCGGCCAGTGCCGAGGTCCAGACCAGACGCGTACCGACCTTCGGGCGCTTTTCGCCGCGGTGCAGCGCACGCATGAGCATGAAGCGCAGCGACACCCAGACCCACGCGAAACGCAACAGCACGAGCACCAGCGTGACGGCGAGCACGTAGGCGAACAGATGCCAGACCTCGCCGCCGCCCGCCTGGGCGACGTCGAGCTTCGCGTGTCCGACGATGCCCGGCAGCTGCATTCCGAGCAGCAGGAAGATCAGCCCGTTGAAGGTGAACTCCACCATCGACCACACAGCAGCCGTCTGCACGCGCGTGGCGACGTAGCCGCCCTTGCGAACGTCCGTGTAATTCATCGTCATGCCTGCCGCCACAGCCGCAAGAATGCCGGACACACCGAAGTGCTCGGCCAGCAGGTACGCCGCGAAAGGCAGAAGAAGCAATAGGCTCACCTGGCTCGCGGGATCGACCTCGCTGCTCCAGCGAATCAGGCGACGGCGCAGTGCCCCGAAGGCCAGTCCGACAAAAGCGCCGGCAGCGACCCCGCCCAATGCCATCACGGCGAAGTTGCCGGCCGCATCCATGAGCGAGAACGTTCCGGTCAGCGCGGCTGCCACGGCGAACTGCAGGGCGACGAGACCGGACGCGTCGTTCAACAATGCTTCGCCGGAAAGAATGTGCATGAGCCGCGGCGGCATGGGCGAGCCGCCGGTGATCGACGTGACTGCCACCGCATCCGTCGGTGACAGCACGGCCGCGAGCGCGAAGGCCACGGCGAGCGGAACGGTCGGAATCATCCAGTGAACGAAGTAGCCAACCCCGACGATGGTGAAGAACACCAACCCGATCGCCAGCGCGAGAATCGGCCCGCGCAGCAGGAAGAATTCACGCTTCGGAATGCGCCAGCCATCCGCGAACAGCAGCGGCGGAATGAACAAAAGAAAGAACAGGTCCGGATCGAATTCGACATGCATGCCGAACGGTCGCGCGAGCAAGGCGCCCAGCGCAATCTGCAGCAACGGCAGCGGCAGCTTTACGGGGAGCACGCGGACCGCTGCGCCCGAAAGCGCAACGATCAGAAGAAGGACGAGAACGGTGATGACGAGATCCATTGCGTGACGCTATCGGGCGTGCCGCAGCGAGGCAACCGGGCAGCCCGTCGCGAGCGCAATAACTTGCGCCCTCGGGCGCAATTACCTGCTTAGGACTTATTCCTATTGTCGCGTTACGTAACAGGGGTTTACGTTGATTTCACACCGCCTTAGCCAGCGCCCGAGGGGGCGCCGTTGCGCCAGTGCTGGCTACGGCGATTTTCGCGCCAGGGACGACGTCCTTGCTCAACGTTCCAGGGGAGATGTCCATGCTGCACGTTCCGTTGTCGGTACCCCCTTCAGGAGTGGACGGCCGCCCGCGTCCGTCATGAGCCGGCGCGATCGGCCGCCTTGGCGGTACCCGGTCGCAACGCTGCTCGCATCACGGTAACCCGCCCGCCGTCGTGACGGTGGAACACCCGC
>Ga0209437_100551_pt1 | contig 25118 bp, 27 predicted proteins | sample AraplaL_Cvi_mTSA_FD_184266 | JGI IMG/M metagenome (GOLD analysis project Ga0209437, IMG submission 184266) | Arabidopsis root microbial communities from the University of North Carolina, USA - plate scrape CL_Cvi_mTSA (SPAdes) (version 2) | ecosystem: Host-associated > Plants > Roots > Endosphere...
CGAAGCATCATGTACGGCGCATTATCATAGCAACACCAAAGAACCGCAAGCCTCTGTGAAGAGGGCTTGCGGTTCTTTTTGTAATCCAATGGGTTCTCTGCGGCTTTAAGACCTAAGATCCACCAGTACGGCGACGTTGGTTGTTAGGCTTCTTGTTGTTTTGACTCTTCATCGCTTTAGGTCCGCCTTCAAAGTAGGCGCTGGATTGGTTACCGGAATTTGCCTGTTCTTTCTTTTGCGCCAGCTTTTGGCGTATAGCATCCTGCAAACTGACCTTTTTCGGTTCGTTATTTTCGCTCATCGTTATTTCCCTCCCGGTCTTACAGTAAGCCGTCCAGATTGGACGGGATGTACCTATTTTATACGTTTTATAAAAGCCCCACAAGGGCAACCTGATAAAATGCTCAAAACCTTTGGTTTTACCCAGGCCAACATTTTTTCTCAATAACTACAGCCCTGCCGTCTGGCAACTTTGTTTCGGCTTGCCTACAGCAATGCAGCCTCGCAACACTGTTTCTGTAGACCCACACGCTCCGCATTTGGTAACATGGAAAAACCGTAATACGAAACGTTAAAGGAGTGTCGCCCGGTTTGAACGCTTATGAAGAAATTCGAAAAGGGGAGCGAGGGGCTTGGGTGAGTATTGTAGCCTATCTCGTCTTGTCCGCCTTTAAGCTGATCTGTGGATATGTATTTGCTTCCAGCGCCTTGTTGGCCGATGGTTTTAATAACCTTACGGATATTGTGGCATCTGTTGCTGTATTGATCGGGCTTCGGATCTCCCAGAAACCTCCTGATTCGGATCATGCCTATGGTCATTTTAGAGCGGAGACTGTTGCTGCCTTGGTGGCTTCATTTATTATGGCTATGGTTGGGTTGCAAGTATTGGTTGAAGCCATTCGCTCCTGGTATGAAGGAGCCTTTGTTGCTCCAAATCTCTGGGCGGCTGCAGTGGCTGTAGTCTGTGCTGTGGTGATGTTAGGCGTATATCGTTACAATCACCGTCTGGCTAAACAAATTAATAGTCAGGCGCTGATGGCTGCGGCGAAAGATAATCGTTCGGATGCCTGGGTCAGCATAGGCGCTGCCGTTGGAATTATTGGTGCGCAGTTCGGACTTCCATGGCTGGATAAAGTAGCTGCCATTGCTGTAGGTCTGTTGATCTGCAAGACGGCATGGGAGATTTTTCGGGATTCTACACATCGTCTTACCGATGGATTTGATCAGAAGGAGCTGACGGATCTCAGATCCTCCGTAGCTCGTGTTCCAGGTGTTGAAAAAATCAAGGATGTAAAGGCACGTGTGCATGGAAGTCATGTACTTGTGGATGTGGTCATTGAAGTGGACGGAGGCTTAAGCTTGATTGAAGGCCATCAGATCTGCGACAGAGTGGAAGAGCGTCTGAAGCGATCGCATAACATCATGCATGTACATGTACATGTTGAACCGAAGACGGAAGAAGTCACAGGGAACCTTTGAACAGGGAGTGAACATCCTGGAAAATCAAAAGAGGACAGCCGCGATTGTGCGTGCTGTCCTCTTTACTTATCGTTAGAACGATTATACGATGTTACTGAATGGCAACGTGGATCCACGCTTTGCCTTTCCAAGTGTACACTTGCACCCACTCGCCACCGTCGAATCCGTCAACCACTTCACCTGTTGTATCGATAACTTGGGAGCTCAATGCACCGATTGGTTTACCGTTAGGTGCATCATAGAACCAAGTGCGCTCCAGAAGGTTCAGCAACATTGTAGGTACCAGTACTTCATCGCCTGGTTTTACAAGTGGCTCTTCAAACATTTTATCATCTGTAGTCGTAGCTGGAGTTTCAGTTGTTGTTGAAGTACCTTCTGCACCTGTAGTGTCTGTTGTTGTACCGGTTACTGTCTCAGCAGTACCTTCTACTGTGTCTACAGCCGGTTTGTTCACTTCAACAGCCGGAGTTGTTGTCGTTGTTGTAGCTTCAGTTCCTTTTTCGGGAGTCACCGTTCCGGTAACCGCTTCCTCTGCACCAGCAGCGGCAGCCATCGAACCCATCAACGTTAAAGCAGCGGCAAAACTTACGATTTTTTTCATTTGTTTTTCCTCCTCGGTTAGGTATGTAATTTGTTGTCCTGTGTTTAAAGTAACCAAGCAAGCTCACCTATGAATCACAAATTATAACAATATTTTCTTGCATTCTCCAGTGTCAACTGGCGCATATGTGGGTATATAGCAAGCCTGTAAAAATCATACTTCGGTGGGATAAAACCGGGTTGGCTATCTCAAAAAGGTCCTGTTTTTTGAAATTCATGGGAGAGCAGCTTGGAATAAAGCAGGAGGGAGTGCAATACATAATATAGAAAAGTTGACCTATGCCTAAACGCACAAAAGCCAATCGGCTTGGTAGCACGATCGGCTTTTGTATGTATTCGTTAATATTACTCAGTCAGATCAGAGCTGAGGTTATCGCATTCGGCTACGTCCCGTAATCAGGGAGATGACGAACAGTACTACAAAGATGAAGAAGAGTACTTTCGCGATTGAAGCAGCTGCTTCAACAATACCGAAGAATCCAAAAATACCAGCTACCAGTGCAATAATTAGAAATAATACAGACCATTTCAACATAAGGTTTCATCCTTTCGTATACTTGATTGTTGGGTGAGTTATGTTCACCTCACCGCCTTGTGTAGTCTAACTTTAACCGGGGGCTATCCAGTTGAAACATTGGTTTTTTTTCCAAGCGGGAGCATATTTGAAGTAACATGTAATTTTGTTTCGTCCGGGAAATCGCCGGGTAACTATAGCAATAACAAACTGATGCACATATGGAAAGTGAGGTTCTTCTATGATCTATCAAATTAGCGTGGCCCTGATTGCAGTGGCATTTGCAGTCCTTGTTTTCTTCTTAATTCGTACCTTGAAATCCGCTCAGGGTTCCTTGGACAATGTCTCTCAGACATTGCAGGAGGTACAGAAGACCATTGATGAACTTAGTTATGAAGTCAAGCAAACCGTAAGACACGCCAATGATATTACGGTAGATGTACAGCACAAAATGAAAAAAATTGATCCTGTAATGGAATCTGTTGAAAATCTCGGAGAAGTGTTGAACGAAGTGACGGCGGCAGCCAAGCAAGTCTCCACGACGCTGATGGCCAGATTTCAGACGAAACGAAACCATGCCGCAGATACAAAGCACGCTGAACCGTCCCATGTAACAGCACCACCTGCTACATCAACGGATCGTACCCTGCAATCCTATGAAGCTACATATAATGGTGATGCTAAGGGCGGGAAGAACTGGATGAAGTATGTGGATGTTGCGGCGAATGTATGGCAACGAATGCGTAAATAACATGATCGCTTTGTAATCCATAAAGAAACCTTCAGAGCGGTGATGAACCTGATGAAAGGGTGAGAATCATGATGAAACTACTGCTTGTGATGTTTAGCGTAATTTCTCCCTTTTCCGTTCAACCGGCAGCGGTACCCGCTGCTCACGATATGCAATGGACGGCAATGGAAGAGAAGGCGTCAGAGGTGACTCTGGCTGTTGATCGATCCGAGACTTTCCAGCATTTTCGGACTCTGAATGGCATTTCTCTGGATGACACCATGGACGATTTGGTGGCCAAGAAGGGCCAACCGGTGAATAAACAGGAAGATCCTTATCTGGGATGTCCTGAATATCATTTTCGTGATGTGAAGGTTGGCTTGTGTGAAGATACGGATGTCATTCAATATGTGCATATCGATGCGTCTGAAGATCACATCGTGTTAAACGGAGAGAGAATTGAGATGAAGATTGAAGCGATCCATCATGCTCTCGGAAAACCTTATTATGTGGCCGAGGACGGAGAAGTATTTCTCCGTGGAGATCAGGCGCTAAAGGTATATATGAAGTCAGGCTCTAGTCAGATTGATGGCATTGATCTTTTTGATGATACCGTATCCTGATATTGGTTATTACCAAATCGTTTCAACCCCATATAGTATGGTTAAATACTAAGTAGCTCGATACAGAAGATTAAATCAGAGGAGAGTGGAAACGATGAATTCAACCAATGAGCAAGCTTATGCAAAAGTGGTAGAAAACGGAGTCCAAGCGGTAGAAGCGGTGAAAGAATTGCAGATTACCGGATACCTTGCTGATCATATCTTTGTTCTCGCCCATGAGAAGGATCGTACAGATCGAATTGCCGATACAGCAGATGCCAAAGAAATTGGCATAAAGGAAGAAGGCGTATTTGATTCCTTGGCGAATCTGTTCCGCTCACGTGGTGATGAACTCCGGGCCAAAATTGTTTCGATGGGCTTTACCGAAGCCGAAGCTGATTTCTACGAGAGTGAGTTAGACAAAGGTAAAGTACTCGTAATTGCCAAAAAGAAAGATTGATCAATATAACGGTGCGGGTTGAAGTTTGCTGAACATGGACAAGCTTCTGAACCACTTAGGTAAAATGCTTAATCAAAAACATAGATAAGGAATGGGGCTTTCCCCATTCCTTATCTATGTTTTTGCAAGTTTGGAAGCGGGATCAGAACGCTGCAAAAACAGGGCGAAAAGCGGTGAACATTACCCGTGATGGTGCCATTTACTGATAGAGTTTTTTTGTTTTTACGATTATAGTTATACTAGGAATTATTATGTCTACTGCCGTTTTGTATGCAAAATTTGTATAATCAACGTTCGTTTTTACCTAAAAAGAATCGACAAACCCGGACGCCACAGATAAGGAGATATCAATGAGAATACTTATTGTTGACGACAATCCGACGAATGTCATTATCATTCGAGAAATTCTGAAAAAAGAGAACTATCGTGACATTGTAACGGCGAGTTCCGCCATGGAAATGTTTGAAGTGTTGGGAATTGGGGAGGAAAGCAACGAACTTCGTCCAAGACCGTCGGATATTGACCTAATTTTGCTAGATATGATGATGCCCGAGATGGACGGTATCGAAGCCTGCAGTATTGTGCAGAAATTTGAAAATTTGAAGGATATACCGATTATTATGGTGACGGCCATCGGGGACTCCAAGAAACTTGCCGAAGCATTGGATGCAGGTGCATCTGACTATGTGACCAAACCGATTAACAAAGTCGAACTGATGGCCAGAATTCGACTTGCACTTCGTTTGAAACAGGAAAAGGATTGGCATAAAGAGCGTGATCAGCGTATTCAGGATGAGCTCAAGCTGGCAGCAATGGTTCAAAATGCCGTATTAAGTCCGGCAATTAGGGACCCGTTGTTCCAAGTGCATGCCATCTATAAACCATCCTTTGAGCTTGCGGGTGATCTGTATTCTTGGTACCCCCTTGGGGAAGGTCGTTACGGAGTACTGCTGCTCGACATGATGGGACACGGGATATCTTCATCCCTGTTTACGATGTTTATCGCTTCTGTCTTGAAAGATACGGTTACCACTTATGTGGATCCAGAGAAGGTCATTCAGGAGTTGAACCGTCGTTTTAACCAGCTCCATCTGGAGAAACAATTGGTACAGTATTATTTCACGGCAATTTATCTGGTCGTGGATACACGGATGAAGCGCATTGATTATGTTAACGCAGGGCACCCACCTGCTTTATTCTTCCGAAACGACGGCAGTGTCACCACATTTGACAGTGTCTGCTGTCCTGTTGGGCTATTTGACAAAATGGATATTGAACCACAAACCATCCATTACGAGGGTGACGGGCATATTGCACTCTATACGGATGGATTATTGGAAGCTGTTCAGGGTGGGCAGGAGGAACAACATGAATTTCTAATCGAAAAACTGACCGGCTCACATCAGTGGAATGAAGCTGCCATGCAGGCCATGTTTTTTGACGACGAAATTCCCCAGGAGCGGGATGATGATAAATGTCTGGTCTGGATTACTTTAGATAAAGGGGCGGGCGATGAATGAAGATCAGGAATAAGCTGCTGATTGGGTTTACCGCTCTGATGGCTATTTTGATCGTACTCACGTTTGTGAGTTATGAACGCCTGAACAGTAGCAATAAGCAGATTGATCAGATGTATCAAGAACGTTATCTCAAAGTAAGGTTCACCTCAGCTGCACGCGGAGAGGTTAATGACATTGCCAAAGTGCTGGCTAACTTGTTATTAAACCCAACCAACTCCATTGGGGCAGCAGATGGGGATTTGAAAGCGATGAAAGAGCGTGGTGATCGTAACCTCGAGGAAGTGAGAAAAAGGGCAGACAGTGCACCTGAACATCAGCTGGTGGATCGTGTCAACACGGCATGGGAGGCTTATAACAACTATGCTACCAGACAGATCAGCCTGATGTCCCAAAATCGGGTGGACGATGCGAATAACTACCGCAATGCAACAGGACTCGCGGTGCAAAAAGAAGCTGTGGATAGTTTGAATGCTCTTTCCCGGTATCAGGACCAAGAGATTGATGCCGAGATCAAGAATGCTAACGCAGCGTATACAAGAGCAGTGCAGATCACGATAAGTATTATGATTGCGGGGCTGTTACTTGCACTGGGCGTCATTATGTGGGTGCTGCCGAGCATTACGCGGGGTCTGAACACCGTATCCATGATGATCACCAGTTTTGGCAAAGGCCGTTACCGCACAATTAGACGCATACAGGTCAAATCCACAGACGAAATTGGTCAGATTGCCAGTGTGTTCAAAGATGTATCCAATGATCTGGAAGAAAAACTGGAGATCGAGAAGGCCTATGTACAGGCTCAACAAGATCAGAACTGGATGAACTCCAACATCGCAAGAGTTCCTGAGCTACTTCGGGGGATTGGATCCATTCGCCAAATCTCACAAATGTTTATCAGCGAGTTTACACCGGTCCTTGGTGCTCAGCTCGGTGTTGTCTATTTGATCGATGAGGAGAAACATCCGGACGAACTGAGACGTTACGGTGCATATGCATTCGAAGAGAATGAAGACGTTGGCAAGGAAATGTACCGGATCGGTGAAGGCCTGATTGGTCAAGCCGCGCTGGATATGACACCGATTATTCTGGAAAATACACCTGAAGATTATGTGCATATTGGTTCAGCTTCAGGCTCAACACGTGCTGCGGGTATCATGATCTATCCTGTCGTGTTTGAAGATGAACTGATTGGCGTAGTTGAGTTGGCTTCCTTTGAAGGGTTCAATGAACTTCACAAGCAGTTATTCACACAACTGATTATGAACCTGGGCGTAATTTTGAACAACGTTCGACGTCGTTTGCGTGTGGAGGAGTTGCTGCGTGAATCCCAGGCACTGACTGAGGAATTGCAGGTTCAATCGGAAGAATTGCAGACACAGCAAGAAGAACTTCGTCGTTCCAATGAGAATTTGGAGGAGCAGACAGAGGCGCTTAAACGTTCCGAGGAATTGCTGCAGCGTCAACAGGAAGAACTGGAGCATTTCAATACGGAGCTCATTGCCAAGACGCGGGCGCTTGAAGAGCAGGTGCGTGAAGTCGAAGAGAAAAATGACGAAATTGAGAAAACGAAGACACAGTTGGAACAGCAAGCTACACAGCTGTCGATGACAAGCAAGTACAAGTCCGAATTTTTAGCGAATATGTCACATGAACTCCGTACACCATTGAACAGTTTGCTCATTTTGTCTCAGTTATTGTCGGAGAACAAGGGTGGAAATCTGACTGACAAACAGCAGGAATATGCGCAAACCATCTACATGTCGGGTGCGGATCTACTGAAGATGATTGATGAGATTCTGGATCTGTCCAAAGTGGACGCCGGTAAGATGGATATCAATTATGAGACGGTTCGTATGGAAGAGCTGACCAGCTTTGTTCAGCAAAACTTTGGACCAATGGCGAATAAAAAAGAACTGAACTTGAACATCGAATTCGACAACGATTTACCGGAATGGGTGTACACAGACAGTCATCGCGTCAAACAGATTTTGCGGAACTTGTTGTCGAACGCATTTAAGTTTACCAATCGAGGATCGGTTAGTCTGATTGGACGACGGATGAAACCGGAAGAACTGCCGGGTTATATGAACACCAATCAGGAATATCTCGGATTCAGTGTGAAAGATACGGGCATTGGCATTCCTTCGGACAAGACTGATCTGATCTTTGAAGCATTCCAGCAAGTAGATGGGACCACAAGTCGGAAATACGGCGGCACTGGCCTGGGATTGTCCATTAGCAGAGAGTTGGCACGTTTGCTAGGTGGCGCAATACAGGTGGAATCATCCGAAGGCGAGGGTAGCTGCTTTACCTTGTACCTGCCGGATAATCATGAAGAGGAAGCACTGGCGGAGGAAGGGGCTTCAAGAGAAGCAGCTGTATCCTCAGAGGAACTTTATGAACAATCCATCGAAACACGGACCATGCTCTCAAGTCATCAGTCCATCCTATCTCCTGATCCGGAGCGGAATGTGGGTACGGATCTGTCTCCTACCAATACTCCAGATGTCACGCAGATCGAAGATGATCGTGAGAATCTCATGGAAGGTGACAAAATCCTTCTTATCATTGAGGATGATGTGAACTTTGCACATATTTTGATGGATATGGCGAGAGGAAGAGGGTTCAAAGCACTTGTTGCCCTTCAAGGTGACAAAGGTCTTGAAACGGCCCGTCAATATTTGCCGGATGCCATCATCCTTGATATTCAACTGCCTGTTATGGACGGTTGGACCATTCTGGGTGAACTGAAGAGCAGTTCGGCAACACGTCACATCCCGGTACATGTCATTTCTGTCATTGATGATATGAAGCAAGGTCTGATGATGGGCGCCATTGCTTATCTGAAAAAACCTTCCAGCAAGGATTCACTGGATAAAGCTTTCTCGCATATCAAATCATATACCGAGAATCAGTTGAAACGACTGTTGATTGTGGAAGATGATGAAATTCAGCGTAAAGCTATTATTGAATTGATTGGTCATGATGATGTTGCAATTACGGCAGTATCTACAGGTAGCGAGGCATTGAATGAATTACACAGCCAACGTTATGACTGTATGGTCCTGGATCTGATGTTAACGGATATGACCGGTTTTGAGTTGCTCGACCAGATTCGGGATGACGAATATCTGAACGATCTCCCGATTATAATTTATACAGGCAAAGAACTGGATTCCAAGGAAGAAATGAAGCTGCGCAAATATGCGGAATCCATCATTATCAAGGATGTGAAGTCGCCAGAACGTTTGCTGGATGAAACCACATTGTTCCTGCACCGGGTAGAAGCCAATTTACCGGAAGACAAGCGTCGCATCTTGCAGAAGTTGCACAACAAAGAAACGTTGTTTGAAGGCAAGAAGATATTGCTTGTTGATGACGATATCCGTAATGTATTTGCTCTTTCAAGTGTCCTTGAAGGCTATCGTATGGATGTAACGTTTGCAGAGAATGGCCGTGAGGCTCTGGAGATTTTGGAGAAAAATCCGGAATTTGATCTGGTGCTGATGGATATGATGATGCCAGAAATGGACGGTTATGAAGCGATGACACGAATCAGACAGATCCCTCAGTTTGAAAAATTGCCGATTATTGCACTCACGGCAAAAGCGATGAAAGAGGATCGCGGCAAATGTATTGAGGCCGGAGCATCTGATTATGTGAAAAAACCGATCCAGACAGATCAATTGTTATCCTTAATGCGCGTATGGCTGTATTCGTAAGTTCATTATTCGTATGTTCATTGTTTGGGTAATGAAAGACAATACGACGAATACGCAAGTAACAAATGAAGAAGTGGAGAGAATTTATGACACCGTGGGAACCTACCGAGACGGGGGCAGATTTGGTCCGTATGCCGCAAGATGAAGAACGCGAGCTGATCGAGATTGAGTTGCTGTTGGAAGGCATGCACCGTTTATATGGATATGATTTTAGAAACTATGCACTGCCATCCCTGAAACGAAGAATCTGGCATTATGCACATGCTGAAGGGGTTAAGAGCATATCCGGCTTGCAGGAGCGTGTTCTTCATGACCGTTCTGCGTTTGATCGTTTTGTACAGAACTTATCCATCCCTGTAACGGAAATGTTTCGAGATCCTTCGCTTTTCCGAATGTTTCGGGAAAAGATTATTCCTATCCTGAGAACCTACCCGTATATCCGAATATGGCATGCGGGTTGCTCTACGGGAGAGGAAGTCTATTCCATGGCGATCATGCTGCATGAGGAAGGACTGTATGACAAGGCAAGAATCTACGCGACGGATATGAATGATCGTTCTTTGCAACAGGCCAAAGAAGGCGTATACGGTATTGAGAAGATGAAACTATTTACTACAAATTATTTGGAGGCAGGGGGTACCAGAGCCTTCTCCGAGTACTATACAGCGAAATACAATTCGGTGATATTTCATCCTTTTCTAAGGAAGAACATCATTTTCGCCGAGCACAATCTGGCAACAGACCGGTCATTTAACGAGTTTAATGTTATCTTTTGCCGTAATGTCATGATTTATTTTAATGATGAACTGCGGAACCATGTGCATGGGCTGTTTCATGAGAGCTTGAGCCACTTTGGTATTCTGGTTCTGGGGTCGAAGGAATCGATACATTTTACAGAGTTCAGTGATACCTATGAGCCGTTAGACCGGACCGAAAAAATATACCGGAAGATCAAATAGGGGGTTAGGGTTAGCCATGGGGCTCAATGAACCAATCCACATATTGTTGGTAGATGACCGCCCTGAGAACTTGCTTGCTCTTGAAGCAGTTCTGGAATCGGAACAATATAAACTCGTTAAGGCAACTTCCGGAGAAGAGGCACTCCGCTGTCTGCTAAAAGACGAATTTGCGGTTATCGTTCTCGATGTGCAGATGCCTGGAATGGACGGAATTGAGACAGCAAAATTAATTAAGGCACGGGACAAGTCCAAGGATGTGCCGATTATATTCATCTCTGCGAATAGCAGAGAAGCAGAGCACTTGTTTGCAGGTTATTCAGCCGGGGCCATTGATTACATGGTTAAGCCATTTATTCCTCAGATTTTGAAATCCAAAATCGAGGGCTTTGTGGAGATGTTTATCACCAACAAACGACTGAAAACACAGACGATGCTGCTTCACCAGAAGACACAGGAACTGGAGAAGATGAACCAACAACTCATTCAGGCCAAGGAAGAAGCGGAAATTGCAGCTAATGCAAAGACCGAGTTTCTGGCGATGATGAGTCATGAGATTCGTACACCGATGAATGGAGTTATCGGCATGGTGGATCTGCTAATGGAGACAGAACTGAAGGAAGATCAGAAGGAATATGCAGACATCGTTCGTCGCAGCGCGGATGCACTTGTCACGGTCATCAACGACATTCTTGACTTCACCAAGATGGAATCAGGCAAAATGGAACTTGAAGAGCATCCTTTTGAAATTGTGTCCTGTATTCGGGAAGTGTTGGGATTGTTTGCTGCAGAAGCAGGCAAAAAGAGTTTGGAATTGGATTATTTCCTGGAAGATTCTGTCCCTGATTTAATTTATGGAGATATGGCAAGGTTACGTCAGGTTCTCTTGAATCTTATTGCAAATGCGATCAAATTTACCGATCAAGGTGGAGTATATCTGATCGTGTCAGTTAAGGAAGAACAGGACGGACAAATGGCATTAGAGTTTGCTGTTAAAGATACCGGGATAGGTATCGCTTCAGACAAAGTTGACCGCCTGTTTCAGCCGTTTTCCCAGCTGGATACATCAATGACACGTAAATACGGTGGAACTGGCTTAGGACTGGCAATATGCAAGACTCTGGTTGAAATGATGGGTGGACAGATCTACCTGGATACAACAGAGCAACGGGGAGCGACGTTTGTATTTACAATTCAGGCGAAACGTTATGTAGAAACTGAACTGGTCCAGATGAATGGGGAAGAGAAGCTGACGGATGTGAAAAATGAGAATAAACACCCAACGGTACTAATTGTGGATGATCATCCGATCAACCAGAAGTTGATGGCGATTATGCTTGGTAAACTTGGGTTGCTCTCAGATATTGCTGAGGATGGACAGAGTGCACTCGATATGGTAAATAATAGCCGCTATCCCTATGACTATGTGTTCATGGATCTGCAGATGCCTGTTATGGACGGTTTGGAATGTACACGGCGGATTCGGGAGAGCCTGTCCCAGTCCGAACAGCCGGTCATTATAGCTATGACTGCTAACGTGATGGAAGGTATTCAGCAACGCTGTACTGCTGCAGGCATGGATGATTATATTAGTAAACCGGTGAAAATGGGCAATGTAAAACAGAAAATAGCCCAGTTTCAAAAACAACGAAAAATGATAAACCCAGGCCCTTCTGCCATGAATCAGGCTAATTGAAACATTTTCCAAACTTCTTTTTGTTTCACTCGTGCTGAAGTTGGGTTATTAGGTAAGGAAACCATTGATCAGGAGAGAGATGTCTAATGAATACAAACAAAAACGAAAAATTCAATGCAAGAACTGAAACACAGGACGGCGTGTGCACGGTGTATCTGACTGGCGAACTGGATTTGTCGGTTGCTCCTGACTTCCGCTTGGTGATGGAGCCGCTGGTAGATAACAAGGAACAGGATCTTGTGATCAACATGAAAGAATTGAAGTATATCGATAGTACAGGGATTGGTATCCTGTTATCTGTTCTGAAGGCAAGACATGGAATGGAAGCTCGCTTTGAAGTACAGGAAGTTCCTGCGCAAATCCAGAAACTTTTTGACATGACGGGCATCGCCAAATTCTTTGTCACACAGAAGAATTCCCAATAGGAAAGGATCGAAAAAGGAATGAATGCAGAAGTTCAAAGAGTCACCCTTAATTTACCGGCGACAGCTGATTACGTTGATATTGTAAGACTTAATCTCTATGGAGTAGCATCCAAAATGGGATTTTCTTATGAAGACATTGAGGATATGAAAGTTGCTGTATCCGAGGCCTGTAACAACTCTGTACTGTATGCCTACTCACACGAAGGCGGCATGGTTGAAGTTGTATTCGAAGTGGATGGCGAAACATTGTCCATTACTGTCAAGGACGAAGGTGCCAGCTTCGAGAACATGAATCCTGCTGTGTCACGTGCTGGTCTTCACGACAAAGAACTGACAGAAGCACAGATTGGCGGGCTTGGGTTCTACCTGATGCAAGCCTTGATGGACGATGTCAGTGTGGAAAGTGAGACGGGCAAAGGTACGAAAGTAGTACTCGTAAAACGTCTTGCAAGAAGTGAGGAGAAAGTATGAGTGAAAAAGTGACTCCCCCAGAGTCCATGTCTGAAGCTATAGGTTTGATCTGGGAATACCAGCAGACCCAAGATAATGAAATTGCAACAGTTCTCATCCGTAAATATGAACCGATGGTTAAGATGGCAGCAGGTAAAATTGCTCGGAATCGCCCCGATCTATACGAAGACTTGTATCAGACCGGGCAGATGGCCTTGATTCGTTTGCTTAAGCAGTACGATATCAACCTGGGTATTCCGTTTGAACCTTATGCTATGAAGAGCATGATCGGTCATATGAAGAACTACTTGCGAGACAAATCCTGGTATATTCAGGTGCCCCGGAGGATTAAGGAAAAGGGAGCACTTGTGCAACATGCCATTGATGAGTTAACCGTGAAGCTGGAGCGCTCACCCGGTGTGAACGAAATTGCTGAATACCTTGATTTGACTGCAGAAGAAACGATTGAAGTTCTGGCTGGTCGGGAATGTTACCACTATGTGTCACTGGATTCTCCTTTATCTCAGGATGACAGTGCAGCAACATTGGGTGAACTGATCAGTGCAGATGTTAATGACTATGATTCAGTCGAAAAACGGATGGACTTGCAACAGGCATTGGGACAATTGAAGGAACAAGAGCAGCAGGTACTTATTCTAGCCTTTCAGGATGGCCAATCTCAACGGGCAATTGCCCAGAAGCTTGGTGTTTCACAAATGAGCGTATCTCGTATTCAGAAGCGAGCTACAGAGAAATTGAAACAGATCATGTCTAATGCTTCAATGTTATGAAAAATGGAACCCTAATGTTGTTGAGTACGGCATAAATAAGGACACGTCATTGCACTGAAATGCATACGTGTCCTTTTTGGGATCAAAAAAGATGAGTGTGCAATGAAAGAACATAAGTGCAGGAGTGGATAAAGTGATTGTGAACCAAATCAAGTTGGAAACTCGCCGTGACAAGTTATCTTGCTCCGATCATTGGCAATGGTGGGATTGGGTTGCACCCGACACCAATAGCATGAACGATGCTTTGGAGGAGCTGACAGAGGCATTTCCGGATATGCAGTATTGGCTTCATAAAATTCCAGAAGTCGAATCAAATTATCTGTCCGTCCGGTTCGTGAATGGTACAGAGCCAGTCATATTTGGTTGCTTGTTGTATGCGATCAAGAATGAGAGAGATGACCAACGCCAAGATAATCAGATGTTTTTCTATGTTGATCGCAATCACCTGGTTACTTTAAATATGGATGACAATACACGAGGAATTATGAAGACGGATGAACGTACCCATATGTTACAGCAATGTAGCGAGGCCAGGGACGGGATGTTTGTACTTTTTCGAGCTATACTGCATTACTACCATGTGGGAATGGATCATTTTGAGATGAACCTGCGTGATCTGGAACGGAAGATGGAATCCCGCAATGCTCGCACCTTGATGGACCAGATTCTCGCCGCTCGATTTGAATTATTGTATTGGAGTAATCTGTTCATCCCTTACTCAGAACTGATGGCCGCTTCACATGAGGCTTACCTTGATGAAATAAATGAAAATCGATACTTCCAACAGCTCCAACATCGAGTAGAGCGAATGGAACGATTGTTTAGTCATTATGAGAAAGAGATCGATACCTTAATCTCCATTGATAATGCGATCTCCGGTGTACGTGGCAATGAGATCATGAAAACACTGACTATTGTGACCGCTGTGTTCATACCCGCTACGGCAGCTGGCGCGATATGGGGGATGAACTTTGAGAACCTGCCCTTTATCGACAAATCATGGGGAGTTGTACTGGTCCTTGTTGTCATTATCTTAAGCATGATCAGCATGTATGTATGGCTGATGATGAAAGGATGGACAGGGGATCTGCTGAAAGTCAAATCCTCACAGCCTTCAGCTGAAGAGACTGAGAAAAAAGGAGAAACGAAAAAACGTAAGGGATAGCCTACGGTTGGTTAGTCCCCTTAGTTTTTGTAATCTTCAATATAGCCAAGCAAGTCAGCGATATATTGTCCGACAATCGGCATATTGACGAATTGACTGAGAATGAACGCGAGTAGACCCAGAACAACAAAGGTACCTACGGTCAGACCGAGTCCTCGTGCCATACCTGCTGTGAAGTTGGTAATAATCCGCTTTTTGGGACTGCTGTAGTTCTCAATAATATCTTTGATCTGTGCTCTCTCCAGACTGTCCGCAATCTGGTCCAGACGTGTGTTCAATCGCTTTACCTCGTGTCGCAATTCAAAAGGATGCTCGCTTGTATCATACTGCTGTGCCGGTGTTCCTCCCGTAATTGGAGTATTACCGTTAATTGTAACTTTACTCATGATTATTCCCCCTCAACTCGCATTGGATAAAAAATAGCCAGCTGGAGTGCAGCTGGCTATTGGTCACTCGATCTGTATCGCCTTACAGGCTAGTCGAGTTAAGTTCTTTACGTGCATCTTCCTTCGCTTCTACGGAAGCGGCAGCCACTTCTTCAGATGCACGGGTTGCTTCGTTAGCCACATCAGCGGATGCTTTTCTCACAGATTCCATGACATCATTGCGGCCTTGGTTCACTGTTTTTGCAATGTCGGAAGTTTTGGATGAGACCGTTTTAGCCAGTTCAGATGCTCTATCACCTACAACGGTTGCAACTTCTTTTGTGCGGTCAGTAACCATGCCTACTTTCTCGGAAAGGTCACCACGCAATTCACGTCCCGGTTTAGGCGCAAAGAGTAGTGCCGCAGCAGCTCCCAGCAAACCTCCGATGAAAATCCCTTTGGCGAAAGTCGAACCCGTCTGTACAGGATATTGCTCTTCTGCTTTATTCATGTCTAATCACTCCTTCTTCAAATTAAGAAACAAATACGAAACAACGAACACCTTGTTGCCCGAATCAGGCAGCCTGTCTTAGCAGTCTGGACACAAGCCCCAGCAAGAAAACAAAGAGCGCTGTACCAATGATGGCAGGGATGATGGCAAAGTTGCCGATAACGGGTCCCCAGTTACCAAGCAAAAGTGCTCCCAGCCAGGCTCCGGCAAATCCGGCAATCATTGCACCGATTATGCCTCCAGGCATGTTGTGACCGGCAAGTGCATCTCCGATCAATCCGATGATGACAGCCATCACAATGCTGATAATGATGCCCCACATAACAACCGCCTCCTTTAAACTTGATGTAGGATGTTGTCTGTTCGCGTTTGCTTACTTCGTATATAAACGCAGTGCAACCCTGTGAAACAACAAAGATGAGGATGAATGAACTGGAAGTCAGAGGAATTCATTCTTTAGCGGCTTTGTTTAATGCCTTTAATCATGCAGAAGATCCACGCCAATCCAGCGGCAAATCCCGTAAATACATCCGTAGGATAATGAACGCCCAACATGATACGGCTGAGGCCAATCAAGAAAATAAAACTGATTCCACATAGAACAGGAAGCCACACTCCGGAAGAGTTATGTCGCTGTTGCTCAATGGCCCAGATTACAAAGAGCATGCCGTAGAAGCCCATGGAGATCATGGCATGTCCGCTGGGAAAGCTGTACCCGTGAACGACCAGCAGATGATCCAGTTCAGGTCTGCTTCGTCTGAAAAATTCTTTCAATAACGTGTTCAGAATCCACATCATGGCAAAACTTCCCGTGATCGCATATCCATATATAACAAACCTTGGGCTGCGTTGTATGAAGAAAAGAAGAGCAAAACCTCCTGCAGCTACAGCAGAGATTTTGAATGAGCCCAGCGCGGTTATGAATGCAGTGTAAGGCAATAGATAAAGACGTGAATCTGAATTCAGATAAAATAATTGCTGAATTTCATCATCCAGACGAATAATAGAATCATGGCCCAACCATGCACCCAGACCTGCCAGGATGAATACAACCGTAGCGCTGATAACCATACCAGCCAAACTCCAGTTGAAGAGGGGGCGTAACGACATGCCAGGGGGCGAACCTGATGAGGATGGTGTAGACATTTTACGTGGCATAGTGAGTTTCTCCTTCAGTATGGTAGTCATGAACATAGATGATAAAGCTATACCCGAAATGCCTGTCGAAAAAACTGTAAAAACGTCGCTTTTGTACTATACTATTTAAGATATCCCATGCGGCGTCGTGACGCAAAGCAGAGATGAAATCGGGAGCACAAAGGAGAGAACTCGCATGGAGAGTGCCTTGTTAATTAAAGAATACCGTGCAGGCGTCATGGAATGCGCCCATTACGGACACATAAGTATTACGGATGAGTATGGCCGAATTGTATACTCGGCTGGCGACCCTCATTTTAGAGCGTTCACTCGCTCATCTGCCAAACCTTTTCAAGCTATTCCAGGAATCCGGGCAGGGATTGCCGGTCACTATGGCCTATCCGCACAGGAGATTGCCATTATGTCCTCTTCGCATCGTTCGGAACCGGAACACATTCAGGTGCTGGAGCAGTTATCCGGTAAAATCGGATTGGGTGAAGAATGCCTGATCTGTGCACCAAGCTACCCGCTTAATGAAGAAAGCCGTAATCAATGGATACGTGGACAAGGGGAGAAACGTCGCATCTTGCATAACTGCTCCGGAAAACATCTGGGAATTCTGGGGTACAGTCAGATGAAGCAGGTTGATTTGGGCAGTTACGCTGAACCCGATCATCCGGTGCAACGTGAAATTCTCGAAACGTTTGCCGACCTGGCAGGTATTGAGGAAAAAGAGATTAAGCTTGGGACGGATGGCTGCGGCTTTCCGGTATTTTCTTTGCCGTTGTCGGCATTGTCGAACGCCTATCTGAAGCTCGCTTGTCCGGACCTTATCGCCGATGCTTCTACAAGAACAGCTGTAGAGACGATTACATCAGCTATGAATGAACATCCGTTAATGGTAGGTGGCACGGAGCGTGTAGATTCAGTGCTGCTGGAAGACGATAACATTGTAGCGAAAGGTGGATTCAAAGGGGTATTCGGTTTTGGTCTGAAAAAAGAACGATTGGGAATCACCTTCAAGGTACTTGATGGTTCCGAGGAAGAGTGGGCCTTCATTACCCAATCCATCCTGAAACAGATTGGTTATTCCAATGAGAGAACCCTTGCACGATTGGCTGAAGTGTTCCCTTCCGACATCCGAAATGATGAGGGTACCCTTGTAGGTCATGCAGATAGTGAGTTCATTCTCCACTCACTTGAAGATAGCGTATAACCTTAAGAAGGGGCGTGATTAGAGTTGCCGGACCCCGGGTAAAGATGACATACCAACTGGTATTTATCTAAACAATTCATATACACGCATGGACTGCCGCAGTAATGTGGCAGCTCTAAACCCTTGGAGGTGGATGAACATGATTAAAGTGGTGACATCGGAAGAAAGGCACACGTCGGATCGAGGTTGGATACACAGTGAATTCAGCTTTTCCTTTGCGGATTATGATGATCCGAGCAACGCCCATTTTGGCTGTCTGCTGGCTCATAATGAAAACACGTTGATGCCGCAAGAAGGCTTTAAGAAACATCCACATCATGATCTTGAACTTGTCAGTTATGTCATATCAGGTACACTCAAACATACGGATAGTATGGGAACAGAACAACTGCTTGAACCGGGTACGGTCCAGGTGATGAGTGCGGGAACGGGAGTGGAACATTCCGAGACCAATCCGTCAGCGGATGAACCGGTACGTTTCCTCCAGATGTGGTTTTTGCCATCGGAGCGCATGCTGAAACCATCCTATACGAATCGGAGAATAGAGCCGCAGGAGCATTTGAATCGTCTATGTCCGATTGTATCCGGGCAAGGGGGCGAGGGAACCGAAGGCGCATTGCCTATTTCTCAGGATGTAACCTGTTACCTCTCCCATTTGGAGTCTGGGAAGAAGTTGATGTACCCGCAACATGAAGATCGACGGACACATCTTTTCCTGATCAGTGGACATGTGGAGATTCATTGCTCGGATGGCAACTTCAACCTGAAGCCGGGGGATGCTGCACGAATTCGTAAAAGCTGCGATCTGCAAATTACGAGTACAGACAGTGAACCTGCCGAATTTGTTCTGGTTGACCTGCCTTAAGGATTAGAGGTATTCCGTAAAAGATCGTCTTGAAATATAAACATGTAAAAAGGACCTGTTGCCACGTTGATGTGGAAGACAGGTCCTTTTTTGCTTGCTTTTGAATAGGCAATCATTGAAGTCACATATGACCAAAGCAATACTTGGACTAGGATTTACGAAGTTTACCCAGTTCTGAAGCGACAGCTTCCACTTCAGAGATACTGAGATGTTCCTTGCCCAAAATCATTTCATACAGGTCAAACAGATCTTCATATTTCTCAAGTGGGAATGACGAAGCTTGCATGGCGGCACCGCTTGCCATACGAAGTTTAGTTTTGATCGCTTCAATCATATATTCCATATTGGCTGCTGTTGCTTGTGTTAAATCCATCGTTAAGTTCATCCCTTCCGTATCGGAAACTCTTGTTATTGTATCATGATTGGAAGTGCCCAGGCCAATGCTTTTGCGGGGAAACCAAGCATCGGTTACAATGGTGGATACAACAACAGGTTTTCATGGAACCCTGAGTGTACTGGAGGGAATACAGCTTGGCAGCGTATAAGCGAGAAATGGTTCGCCATCAAGGAAGGGAAGTCCGCAAAGGCGTGCCTGCAGAGAATCTGGTCTTATTTTTCAAAAACATCGTTCAACTTCACGCTCCAGATGAAATCACGTTTGTCTGCATCGGTACCGATCGTTCCACCGGGGATGCTCTGGGTCCACTGACCGGAAGTATACTGCAAGAGAATGGAATAGGTAACGTGATAGGCACGCTGCCTTCCCCTTGTGATGCAGACACGCTGGAGAAGAAATTGGCACTTATTCCTGTACACCATGCCATCATAGCGATTGATGCGTGTCTGGGTCCCAAGAATGCCGTAGGTACATACTATCTTTCGAATAACCCACTCATTCCAGCTCAATCGGTTGGAGGCAAGCTACCCCCTGTCGGACAATACAGTGTAGCAGCTGTGGTTAATGCCAATGGACCAAGGCCCTATTCCATTTTGCAGATGACCTCGCTCCACTTGGTCATGGAGATGTCCCGAACGATTGCAGACGCCGCAATTGAAGCATGGAAATGGAGACAAACGTTTCATTCATGAGATGTAGGCTTAATAATATACAACCTGAATTATTTAATTCGCGCAGAGAGAGGGATTCATATGGAAAAAGTGATGTGTGATGGAACGACGATTTGTTATGCCGAACAAGGTAAGGGAGAAGCACTCATTTTGCTCCACGGATACTGTGGCAGTTCATCGTATTGGGATGAGGTTGTACCTGAACTGGCACGCAGCTATCGCTGTATCGTACCTGATCTGCGTGGACACGGAAAAACAGATGCACCTGTAGGAAGTTATACCATCGAACAGATGGGCAACGATGTATTACAGTTGATGGACGAGTTGAACGTGGAAAAGGCGGTCCTTCTGGGACACTCGATGGGGGGATATATTGCGCTCTCGATCGCACAACGTCACCCGGAGCGTTTGAATGCATTTGGTCTGATTCATTCCACAGCCTACCCGGACAGTGAAGAAGCCAAAGAGAAACGCCTTCGTGCCGTTTCCACCATTCAAACGGAAGGTATCGTGAATTTTGTAGATGGATTGGTTCCCGGGCTGTTTGCACCGGAACATTTGGAATCGTTATCTAAGCACGTAACACGTGTGAAGGAAATTGGTTACCAGACTGCCCCTCAAGGTGCTGTTGGTGCTGCACTTGCTATGCGTGAACGCCCGGATCGCCGCGATGTGTTGTCCGCCACACCTTTACCTGTATTGCTGGTAGCGGGAGAGAAGGATGCTGTTATCCCGCCAGAACGTACATTTACAAGTGACAAGCCACATATCGTGCAAGCCGTTATCGCGGGTGCGGGTCATATGAGCATGTATGAAGCTCCTGAAGAGTTAATTCAGGTCATTAAGCAATTTATGGCTGGATTATCGAAGTAATTTATAAAGTGATTTATGTTAATCTCATTAAAATATAGCTTGGTTACTGGATAATTCCACCTTCTTGTGGAAAATTACCAGTTCCCATGCCAGTCGAACCCCTGCAACGTCCTTTTGGGATAAGCAGGGGTTTTCGTTTATTCCATGGCCAGAGTAAAGACATGCGTCTTGTTTTTGGCTTTTTGTCATGGCATGAATTAAAATAACTACAATAGGACGATATGAGAACGATTGAATGGATATGGTCGAATGATGAGGGGGCATACAGCATGTTCAGAAAAGATTATCTGCTCCGCATGATGGAGGAAATGACTGAAGCAATAGGTAAAGTGTTCACGCTCAAACAGCAACGTAAGCATACCGAGGCATTGTCTGAACTGGATGAGCTGATGCGCAGGCAGTTTGGGCTGAACTTATCTCTATTGAACTCGTTGCCAGCAGAAGATGTTATTGAAATGTTCCGTTTTCGCGGAATGATTGAAGTGGACAATCTGCAGCATGCTGCCAGGCTGATTGAAGAAGAAGCCTATATTTATCAAGAAAAGGCCAAAGTGGAAGGCATAGAGGATCAGGAGAGAATGGACACAGAGGATGAGGCTGTCATTCGATTGATGAGATCACTTCATTTTTACCTGTATGCATTGAACCATGGCGCTAATCCCCAGTTATTGAATGCACCGGAACGGGTGGAGGGTGTATTGGGTCTTACCAAAGAATATGAACTTCCTGCCCGGACTGAAAGACAGCTTGCCGTCTATCGTGAGCAACAAGGACATTACGACCAGGCAGAGAACAGTTGGTACAGATTGCTCCAGCTTGGTGCTGAATTCCCGCTAAGCTACCGAGATGATGTACAGGCGTTCTATGAAAGGTTGAGCCAACTCACGGATGAACAATTGGAGCAAGGCGGTTTGCCACGCAACGAAGTTGAAGAGGGGTTAGCCGAACTAAGTCGTCAAGAAATGAACTCATAAATATGAATTGCATCAAGGCTTGTTACATGCCTTCACTTGGAGAGGGAACGGAAGTGTGGTATGGTAACGGTTGACCAAACCAAACCGAAAGTGAGATGTACCCCGTGGATTCATTGCGAAAGCTTATACAAGACATCTTTGAACAGAATTCGCTGATTACAGCGACCTGGAGCCAGCTGCGCAGACGGGACAATGTCTCGTATACCAAAGTGCAAGTCAAGCCGGTGACACTGAAGAATCAGCTGCATTATCAATTTGCATTTCATTATAACAACAAAGTGCTGCACGAGAATTTGACTCCGGCTGAAGCGACAGAGCGCATGACTTTGCTATGCGAAGAGACGTTTCGTCAAGGCCTGCTCTGTACTACCGAGGCAGACTATCAAATTTTGATCAGCAAAAAATATAAAGTATCCATTCTGACCAAATCTGCTTCCAAGACTGCAGTGGATCTTTCGCATAATCGCAAGAAGCAATATGTATTGGAAGAGGGAGTGCCCGTATCTTTCCTCGTTGAACTTGGCATTATGAACGAAGAAGGTCGTGTGCTGGCCCGCAAGTATGACAAGTTCAGACAGATTAACCGTTTCCTCGAAATGGTGCAGGATGTCATTCCACATCTGCCGGAGGGACGTCCACTTACCATTGTTGATTTTGGTTGTGGTAAGTCTTATCTGACTTTTGCGTTATATCATTATCTGTCTGTACAACAACGGCGTTCACTCAAAATTATTGGGTTGGACTTGAAGGCAGACGTAATTGAACACTGTAATGATCTGGCTAATCGATTACATTATGGCGATCTGAAGTTTCTGGTTGGAGACATCGCGGACTACGATGAATTGAACGAAGTGGATATGGTTGTAACACTGCATGCCTGTGATACAGCTACCGATGCTGCTTTGGAGAAAGCGGTTCGATGGGGGGCTTCTGTTATTCTGTCTGTTCCTTGCTGTCAGCATGAACTGTTTGACCAAGTAGAGGCTTCCGTAATGAATCCGTTGTTGTCCCATGGCATCCTGAAGGAACGTTTCTCCGCACTGGCTACGGATGGAATTCGTGCCAAGTTGCTTGATCTGATGGGATACAAGACACAATTACTTGAATTCATCGACATGGAGAATACGCCTAAAAACATATTGATACGTGCTGTTCGCGGTCAGGCTGGCGAAGTGTCGGAGATGTGGAATGAATATACGGCTTTCCGTGATTTCATTCATGCCGATCCATATTTGGAGCGGGCTTGTTCGGATTTGCTCCCTGATGATGGCAAGCAGGTTATCGGGAAATCAAAATCGAACAAAGAAACCGTTCAAGATTCCACGAATTGCGACATTTGCTGAGTGTGCCAATGCCAATTCAGGGACATACTGCAATTAGGGTCCCTGAATGTAAAGTTCAATATTATGCACATACGTTGTAGCAAGCAACATCATAACTGTCAGGTATGTATCAGACAGAAGGACCCGTTATCGGGATCTTCTGTCTTTTTGTTATACATATGGACATATGGAGCGGTGGAAGGAGGGGGGATAAAGATGAAGAATAGGGCAACAGATAAGGGAGTTGTAAAGTATAAACGAGGGTATGCGGCGAATGAGAAAATGATGGAACAGGTGCTTGAACAGTCTCACCGCGCAAATGATACAGAATATGTAGATAACAGGGACTTATGTAATGTGGACATTAGGGGCAGTAGAGACATTAGAGACAGTAGAGACATTAGAGACATTACATATAATAGGCAAGATACATACAACAATGATGATACGTATAAAAAAGATGAACCATATCAATTAAATGGAGTTATTCAAAACGAGGGGTCAGGTGGTTTTGATCGGTTCTTGAGATATGAACATGATTCAGGGTCGGGATGGACTGTTGGGCTGGGCATACTTTCCATTGTCTTGCTGCTCGCAGGATGTCTGGGTCGAGGACTGTACTATTCAGTGGATCTGTACCCTGTTATTCTGATCGCAGCAGGAAGCACCTTGATCCTGATCGTTCTATTTCTTACAGTCTTTCGGCCGCAGAAGGCGAGTGAACGAATACCCATGTCATTGGTACAGGGGCAGGGGAACATGGAACGAATGGTTGAGATCATATTTCGATTCCCGGGGATGTGGCGGGTATTGTTGCCGCTAGCGATGATGACATGTTTTGGGCTACACGCTTGGTCAGGCTCGGTGAGTAGACAGGGCAGTATGGATGAGATGCTGCGTTGGAGCTTGCTTGCGCTGTTTACGCTGCTCACCGCAATACTGGCTGCGCGCACGGATGGTGCGCGTTGGTTAGCCTGCGGTTGGCAGATGGCGGGCGGCTTGCTAGTGCTAAGCGGCATTCTTGCCGTGTGCGGAGTATTGCCGCTGCCCTTCGGGGTGATGCGGACTGCTGACCCCGAGATCAGCTCCGCCGGAGCACGGCTCGGCGGATTATTGCAGTACCCTAATGCGTACGGTGCCATTGTTGGCATGTACGCATTGGAGCGGCTGACAGCCGCCGCACGAGTCTTGGCCCGGCCTGTGCCGGCCGGGCGACTCATTGCGGCAGTGCTGCCGCTCATGCCCGCGCAAGCCGCGCTCCTGCTGAGCGAGTCGCGCGGCGCTTGGCTGGCGACCGGCTGCGCCGCGGTCGCCGCCTTTGCTTTGCAGCGGCGCGGTGCCCGCCTGCCGCTGCTGCTGGCCATGGCCGCGCCACTAGCGTGCGCGGCCTGGCTGTATTGCCAGCTGGCTGCTGCCCAGCTGGCGCCTGCACCCATGCCCGGCCTGCTGGCACTGGCCGGGGCATGGGCAGCTGCGCTGCTCGGCACGCTGCTGCTGTGCCGCCTATGGCACAGCGGCGCCGCCAAGGCATCTCGCGCCGCTGCCTTGACGGCCATCGTGCTGGCGGGAGCCACCGCCGCACTGATGGCCGTGGCCTCCACCGCCGATCGCCTAGCGGCAGGTGTCGGCACGGGGGTATCCCGCCTGCAGATGTGGCGGGATGCCCTCCAGTTGTGG
>Ga0209437_100552_pt1 | contig 24996 bp, 18 predicted proteins | sample AraplaL_Cvi_mTSA_FD_184266 | JGI IMG/M metagenome (GOLD analysis project Ga0209437, IMG submission 184266) | Arabidopsis root microbial communities from the University of North Carolina, USA - plate scrape CL_Cvi_mTSA (SPAdes) (version 2) | ecosystem: Host-associated > Plants > Roots > Endosphere...
CCGGCAAGCCAACTTCTGCGAGCAGTTCCATAAACTTCGCTGCAATCACCGGAGTTGTGCTGGCAGGCTTTAATACCACCGTGTTGCCGGAAACCAGTGCAGCAGAGGTCATGCCTGCCATAATCGCCAGCGGGAAATTCCAAGGTGGAATAACAATGCCAACGCCCAGCGGTATATAACTCAGTTCATTATCTTCCCCTGAAATCCGCACGAGGGGCTGGGGTTCACTCAGTCGCTGCATATCCCGTGCATAGAATTCCATAAAATCAATGGCTTCCGCTGTATCCGCATCGGCTTCAGGCCAGGTCTTGCCGGCTTCATAGACCATCCATGCGGAGAATTCATGCTTGCGACGGCGCATAATGGCAGCTGCTTTGTATAGATATCGAGCCCGTTCATTCGGATCAGTATGTTTCCAAGTGTTGAATGTCTCCGCGGCTGTCTGAATGGCCTTTTCGGCCAATTCCTGATCTGCCTGATGGATCGTTCCGACAACTTGATTCTTGGCCGCGGGGTTCACGGACGTTAACGTGCGGCTGCTTGTTATTTTTTGCCCACCAATAATAATCGGGTATTCCTGCCCAAGTTCAGCTTCTACCTGACGAAGTACGTCTTCAAATGCTTCCTGGTTCGCCTGGACCGCAAAGGGTGTGAATGGTTCGTTAACAAAAGGGATATTCATCAATGATTCCTCCTTCAGGATGTGGGGTTCGCTGGCTGCTCGCCTGAATTATTTGCATGTTACTCATCACCAAATATATGTAGCAAAAACCGTGCCAACTCCGGTTGAACCTGAAATATTTTTCTTATTAAATTTTCATGAAAAATAGTAGAGCCTCGCCAAATCTGGCACGCTTCTTGCTTCTATAAGGGATAAAAAAAGCATGATTCAACCGAGCTCGAATCGAATGATGCACAATGCTGAAGGAGGAAACGAAAATGAGTGTAGGAACGGAAATATATCGCAAAACCTTATTAACCGTGGCAGGCAACAAAGCTGTAGAGAATCTGTCCATCAAATATGGTAAGAAGCTTGCGGGGAAATTTATTGCAGGAAACACCTTGGAAGAAGCTCTCGAAGAGATTCGCATACTCAATAATAAAGGCATTATGGCTACCCTCGATCATCTGGGCGAAGGAATCACCCGCCTGAGCGAAGCGGCATTATACAGGGATGAGTATGTACGGCTGGTAGAAGGCATTGCTCGTGAAGGGGCAAACTCCAACGTCTCGCTGAAACCAACCCAGATGGGCCTCGCACTGGACCCCGAAGAGGGCTATCGAAATATCCGTACCGTTGCCGCACAAGCCAAATTGCATGATCTTTTTGTCCGGATTGATATGGAGGATAGTCCATTTACTCAAGCAACGCTGGATATTGTTCGAAGACTGCACTCGGAAGGACTGCACAATACAGGCACAGTCTTGCAAGCCTACCTGCATCGCACCGAAGAAGATACGCGTGATATGATTCGGGAAGGCATCCGGCTTCGTCTGGTTAAAGGTGCTTACAAAGAACCCGGATCAGTCGCCTATCAGAACACTTCTGAAGTCATTCATCAATTCAAAACAATGATTCGTAATCACCTCGATCAGGGTGTATACACTGCGGTGGCCTCCCATGATGATCACATCATTAACTGGACGAAACAATACGCCAAGGATCGCGGAATCTCGCCGGATGCCTTTGAATTTCAGATGTTATATGGTTTGCGCATGAGCGAACAGGAACGTCTCGCCAAAGAAGGCTATCGCATTCGCTGTTACGTCCCTTACGGCACCATGTGGTATCCGTACTATACCCGCCGTTTGGCCGAAAAACCGGCTAATCTCTGGATGGTCGTTAAAAATATGTTTAGATAAAACTTCGATTGAACTCATCATATTTTGTTTGAAAGTACTTCCCCCACCCAGAAAGGTTTTCCCTATAACCATGCTGTCCTGTTATTTTGGAAAGCATGGTTATTTGAGCGATAAAACTGAATTCTTAATCTTTAACACGTTATCAATTCATTTATATGTCTAAAAAATAAGAAACCCCAAATTGAAATGTCCAACATAATAGACACACCAGTATCTTTTCATACAGTTGAATTACACCACTCCCCTCTTCTCTCCGGTTTATCTGCTCTATTTCGCATAAATATTACGTTATGTTTTATAACATAAAATTTACTCAGAAGCTTTGGATTCTAGCTAAAATCAACACTCATCTTCGTTTCAACCCAATGTAATCGCATACAATTAAAAGTGAATTTTTATTTATCGAGTCCAACATCCCAACCTGCACACCTGATGTCAAAAAATATATACACAGCTCCATCAGAACGTTATAATATACATAATTTCACATTTACATTTTGTTATAAGTATATGCTGCTACCGAGGTGATCCCGATGAGACATTTACTTCCTGAGCTGAATGCTTTATTACGAACAGATATGAGTATTCTGGATGAATTCCTGTATGAAGAAAACACACTTCAGTCTATACCGTCAGAACTCCATATAGGTACTGACAGACCTGTCTTTATACGCCGCAATACTGAATACACCTGGTTGTACAGCCAACCCAACAGAACCGTACCATACGGCCGTCTTCCCGTGCCTGTCGTCTCTGCTTCGATTGAACTTGCGGAAGTGATCCCCTTATTTGCTACGAGTCCTCTTCTATTAATAAAGAATGATCAGGGCGAATACGAGGGTTATATCGCGGTATCCGATGTCCTGCATGCCATGATGCATGCGCATCGCCTGATAGAAGCTTATTTTGAGACCACACTGGAGACAGCAGGCTCAGCTCTGACATTAATTAATGAAGAGGCCAAGGTAGCCTACTGGACAACTGGGGCGGAGCATGTTTTTTCGATCAGCAAAAAAGACATCATCGGACAACCTGCAGCGGACTTTTTTCCTCCAGATCGGCTACAGTCTCTCAAGACGCTGTATACCGGCGAAACGGTCTATCGCAAACAGCATCAGCCACGGCCCGACCTGTTCGCTCTGATTAATGCTCGTCCTGTCCAACTGGATGGACATATTGTGGGCGCAGTTGCTGCTGAAGTGGATATAACAACTGAAATTAGATTACACCAGGAACTCTTACATATGACTTCCAAAGTCCAGCATCTGGAGAAAGCCGTTGCTCGGCTACGGCCCGAATTAGATCCATTCGCCAGAATCAAGGGCAGCAGCCCGGTCATCCAGCAGTGCCTGGAGACCATTCGCAAGATCAGTACCACCTCAGCAACCGTACTGATCCTCGGAGAGAGCGGTACAGGCAAGGAGTTATTCGCCAAAGCCATTCATGATCTGCGTGAATTGCAGACTGCACCATTTATCGCGATTAACTGCGGGGCAATCCCTGCTTCATTGTTCGAAAGTGAACTATTCGGCTACGAGAAAGGCGCGTTCTCCGGCGCGGATCCCAAAGGCAAAAAAGGCAAGATTGAGCTTGCCGAAGGGGGTACTCTTTTTCTGGATGAGATCGGTGAGATGCCATTGGAATTGCAAGTGAAGCTGCTACGGGTGTTGCAGGAGAAGAGTTACTTTCCTGTGGGGGGAACGCGTATGAAGCAGGCCGACTGCCGCATTATCGCTGCAACCAATCAGAATCTACAGCATATGATTGCTCACAATCAATTCCGGGAAGATCTCTACTACCGGCTGAATGTTATTAACCTTGTCATCCCTCCTTTGCGCTTGCGTAAGGAAGATATATATGAATTAACCCAGACGTTCCTTCAAGAATTCTCATTGCTCTATAACCGTCATATTGAATTGGTTCCACCTGAGGTGTTCAAGTTGCTGTTCCAGTATGATTGGCCAGGCAATGTACGTGAATTACGAAATGTGATCGAACGCCTGACCATTCTGACGACAGATGGTGAGGTGAAGGAGGAATACCTGCCTGATACCCTTACCTCCCTCACCATGCAAGAACAGTCCGAAGTTCAACTGACCTCAGGAATTCTTCCACATGCCCACAGCGAATATCAGCATCATCAGGAGAAGTCGGGAGAAGAAAAAGAATCTGGAACTGTTGTAGATGCGGACGAATTAGAGCATTCAGATCCATCCGATCCAGTCTCCAACGTTACATTCCAGCAAAAAATGGACACCTATGAGGCTCAACTACTAACTCAATATCTGAAAGCAGCAGGTGGCAACAAACGAACACTCGCCAAGCAACTAGGCATCTCCAGAGCCACGCTCTATAATCGCATGAAGAGGCTTGGTCTATGACCAGCCTCCTCTTGTCGTTATGATCAGTATGATGAACGAATGAAACTCTACAAAATCCGCGCCAAACGAGTCAGCGCTGTTCTGAGATGGCGATAGAAGGTCGCCCGACTCATGGAACACGTCTGGGCTGCGGCAGTTGGATTGCCAGCATGCGTCCAGTAGGCCGCGTACAACAGCATCTGATCCTGCGGGGACAGGCCATGCACTCTGCCTTCCAACAAATCCATGATATACAGCTGTAATTGCATACCATCCCTTACTCCTGTAACTCTGCCAGCGTATTCATGCAATTCTCCAGGAGATCGAAGGTATCCCAACATCTTGCGAACATCCTGTTCGGTCCAGACGACATCACCCGCTTCCGTTGTTTCCGGCTGTATACGATTCTCTGTTGATTCCGGATCAAGCAAAGACATGACCCACTGTCCGAATTGCCCACTACGCAAATCCAATTCAAGTACGTCCGCCTGATTCTCAAAGCTGTCGCAGACCCGGGTGCTTGTTCTTCGCATCTGAAATCCAATGCTTTGCAAAAACAGTTTCAGATGAGGATTCGTTGCGACGAGCATCGCTCGCGCACCATCACCCAGCAGAGCCAGTCGGTCCAGTGTCATGTATCCAACGAGTTCTTCTCGTGTATAACCAGGCACATCATCTCTTGCGGCAGCCAGTAAAGCAAAGTGCGTATCACTCTGATCCGGGTCATTTCCGAGCTCCTCTGATGTGAAGCATTCATACATCTCATTCGGAAAATATTTTAATAGCAGCTCACTACTATCCTTATGCACAAGCACTGTAATGAACATGGCGATTGTCTCCCCATGCTTGTCACGCATTAATACGATTCCTTCGGGATAACGGTGTGCCAGTTCATCCAGGAAGGGGCCATAGGGTACAGCCTGCCATGGTTCTACACTGTACCCGCACCATTCTTGTAACAGGCTGTGCAGAGCAGGCAGATCCTCGCTTCTCATCGTTTCCAGAGGTGAGAACAAGGAATCACGGGACACATCCGCGTACTTGCGGTATTGAAGCATGGATTCCTGACAGAGCAACAGCATCTTCCGGGCGATCTGGCGACGCTCATGCGGCCCCGCCTGTTCATGCAGCGGTTTGAGCAATTTCACAATCTTGATGCGCATGGTCTGCAATCGATGAGGCTCACGTTGGCGAAAGTCCCGGAGTAGATGTACCCTGGCCATATCATGCAGGGCAAGACCGTCCGGGCCGGAATGGATAAACGACATCTGTCTCAGCATGTGGTACTCTTCTTGTGTCACGGTCATATCCAGTACGGATGATAACAATTCCTGATTGGCTGTCTCAAGCAATGTTAGCACCTCCACCATGGGATGCAGACGTGGTGTAGTCAGTTCCAATAATAATCGAGCACTGATCATATGCGACAGTTCAGCCCATTCGGATTGCGGAAGATTCCGCCTCTGATCCGCAGCTTCTACAGCTAGGGCCAGACCCAGTGGATGCCCATCGGTCATTCTCGTAATGGTGCCTGCCATGCCCTGATTCAAAAAACCTGCCACCGTGATATATTCCGTAATCTCATCAACTGTGAAATGTTGAAGCCGCATTTGTATAAACCTCTGATGCAATCGGGGATGTGTCCGCCAGGTAGATGCTAATTCCGGGCGTGATGCAAGAATGACAAGTATTCCTCTTAACGGAAGTTTGGATACAAAGACTTCCATAAACCAACTTTCTAACAGAGCCAACTCTTCATAATTATCCACTGCCAGGACCATTCGCCTCTCGATGGATGTGTCTTTCAGCAGACTCAATGGCCGCGGGTACCCTTCACTATCCAGTGTTTCCAATCCTAATGTAGAGGACAAATAATCCATAAAAACGGAAGGTGTCGCTCCACATGATCGGCCATCCATCCAGATTGCTGTCGCACCTCGATTCCGAGAGAAAGATAACATCTCTGAAAGCAATGAAGATTTACCGATGCCTCCCATGCCGGTAATTGAAAATATGGTCAATGGGGCTTCCGGATGATTGAACCACCGCTCCAGTGTCGTCATTTCCATGATTCGACCAACAAAACGTTTGCCATCCTCAACATACTCGTCGTATTGAGCCTCACTACTGTTTCCCATATATGTCCTCCGTACTAGATACTGGTACTTTTAATGTATTTATTTTCTCTCCAAAATTGAGACTATATTGAGACGCGCAGCTGCATGCAAAGTGATAGAATCTTGATAAAAGCCAATTTGTAGGAAATTCTCAAAACAGCGGACATGGAAACGTTTAACACCGTATACATAGCCCCCTCCGCGCTACTTCTAAACATAGTGGATCATTCCGCCAATCAAGTTACAATTACCATGTACATGACATTTACTGATCTCGAATTCATGCTTCCCTTTCAAACCATACTACTAACCCGATATTCCAGGAAAGGCGGATTTGTGTGAGAAAAAACCTCGATATCTGTAATCTGAGCGGACAACTCGGAATCAATCCAAGACGACTTCATGAGTGGCTGCAACAAAGCGGCATTTCAATGACAGCCAATGAAGCAGAACCGGAAGGACGCCCCGACCGGTCATCACCCCCGTATCGACTGGCTGCTCCCTCTTCATTATCACTTGCACCATCCTCTAGTCAAACGAAGCTTTATCGGGGCCGACGCTCCAAATCCACCCTGCAACGCCTGCCTGTTTCATCACACCATACCCGGCGGATTAGTAAAAACTGCTAGACTGTGCATAAGGTAGTTTAAGATCGATGCACAGTCTGTCTTGCATCCCTTTCACCTCATTAAGAGGATTGCCACTGACCATTCTCGATCATCGCGTGCGCCAGTAGCGCCATCTCCAGACAGATTCTTCTCCCTTGATCCATGTAACCTGGCCCCATCAGTTCTTCCAGCTTCTCCAGTCTGTTGTACAACGTTTGCCGATGAATAAATAACTGGGCGGCTGCGTCCCGCTTGGAACCAAAGTTCTGCAGGTAAGCATCCAACGTCTCGACCAATCGCAGGTGATGCGTTTGGTCATGTTCAATCAACATACCCAAGTGATCTTGGACAAAGGGTTGCAGAAAGGATTGAGGCAATGCCTTTAACATTTGATATATACCCATACGTTCGTAAAAGTGAACATGTTCCATCCGATCTACCGACCTCGAAACTTCAATCACCTGATAGGCCTCCTGAAGGCTCTCCGGCAGGTTGGTCAAACGGCTGCGTAGCTTGCCAAATCCCACATGAATCATAACCTGCTTCAAGTTACGACTGGCAAACCGTTTCACATCCAGGGCGATCCCTTCAAGCAATCGTAGCAGTTGATGACGTGCAGCAGCCGATACCGCTTCTTTCGCACAGCACAGATATACCTGGTTGTTCTTCAGCATGATCAGGCTAGGCAGATTGTTCTTCTTAAGCAGGGAACGAAGCAGGACAAGAACATCCTGATGATTCGCTTCCATTCGCTCCCGGCCTTTACCTTTCAATCGATGCTCTATCTCTATAACTCCTCCTGCAAACCAGTACTGTCCCTTCACCAGCAAACGAAGCCCCATTCGAGTCTGAGCTTGGTCTTCCTGATGGATGTTGCCATTCATCAGATCCTGGATCAGCTCGTTCTGATTGCGGACCATCTTCTCTTCAAGAAACTGGGAACGAAGTGTGAGTGCTGCCGCTGCCTTCGCTGTGTAGTCGAGCAGCAGCTTGAGATATTCAACTGGAGCCGCGGGATGCACAATCATGCCTACAGCAGAAAATACCTGGCCAAAACAGACGACCGGATGGCAGAGCAGAACTTTCTCTTCATCCATATGGAACCATAATTCGGTATCTGAATCATTCAAATCCAGATGTTCTACCTCTTGCTCATACCAGGTATAGATGGCCTGTTCCATCTCCGGAGCCAGTTCAGGCACAAAACTGCCCGGCTCCATGGACGAAATGTACACCACCGGTTTGGCAGCATACTCATGCAGCAGATTCAGTACAGCAGACATATCAGTACTCTGTAATGTTCGTTGCTGAAGCTGCCTTGAGTAAGCTTCCAGACTTTTCAACAGCTGGTGTTGATGATTAATGAGCAGAGAGTGAATATCCTGTGTGATCTCGACAAAACGGACCGGTTGCTCAAATACGATCAGCGGAAACTGGTGTCTGTCCGCCAGTTCAATCAGTTCTTCCGGGATTCCGTATATGCTGGTACCAAACTCCACACATAACCCCGCTGCCTCACTGCCAATGAGCTGGAGCAGATACTCTTCACGCCCTTCTTCCGATTGAAGCCACAGTCCAGTGGATAAAATAAGATCATGGGGGCTTACAAATGGAGATACATTCGTAATCTCAAGCACATGAACCCAGCCAACCTGACGGTTCACTCCATCCTTCCCTGCCGCTAGTCGTGCTCGGCCAAATACCGGACGTGCAAGGATATCTTTAATTGTAAACACGCGGTCATTTTGCAATGGCGATCCCTCTTCGTGTTATTTTTTCTTACATTATAATCCATGGACAAATGTCCTGAACAGTCTTTTTCGACAATATGTTGAGTACTATTTCTAATAATTAGACATCACGTAAGGTGCAAAACGAATATCCAAGTCATAAACTTGTAGTATAAGCTAACAACCAATAAATGGACGAGGTGCATGGTGATGAGAATCGGAATTCCCAAAGAAATCAAAAACAATGAGAATCGTGTAGCAATGACTCCGGCCGGGGCTGCTGATTTCATCAGAACCGGTCACCAGGTGATGATTGAGCAAGGCGCGGGGATCGGCAGCGGATTCACGGATCATGAATATCAAGCTGCGGGCGCAGAAATTCGAATGGATGCCAAGTCAGTGTGGAACGAGGCCGATATGATCATCAAAGTGAAAGAACCGCTTGCCAGTGAATATGAATATTTTCGTCCGGGGCTAATTCTGTTCACCTACCTGCACCTCGCAGCGGAACCTGAGCTTGCAAAAGCGCTTATCGCAAGTCGGGTAACAGCCATCGCCTATGAGACGCTGGAGGTCAACAGCACTCTCCCCCTGCTAACACCTATGAGTGAAGTTGCAGGCCGCATGGCCTCCCAGATCGGAGCACAGCTGCTGGAGAAGACCGAAGGTGGCAAAGGCATTCTGTTGTCTGGTGTACCGGGTGTCAGTCGGGGGAAAGTGGTCATCATTGGCGGCGGTACAGTGGGAACTAATGCAGCCAAAATTGCCATTGGCCTTGGAGCGGATGTGACCATCCTCGATCTGAATCTGAATCGTCTGCGCCAGCTGGATGATATCTTCGGCAATCAGATCCACACGCTGGTATCCAGCCCGTCCAACATTGCGGCAGCTGTTGCGGCGGCAGATCTGTTGATCTGTGCGGTGCTGATTCCGGGCGCCAAGGCGCCAACGCTAGTCAGTGAGCAGGTCGTGAAGACGATGGCACCGGGATCGGTCATTGTGGATGTGGCGATTGATCAAGGTGGGATCGTTGAGACCATTGATCATATCACCACCCACGATGAACCGACCTATGTGAAACATGGCGTCGTGCACTACGCGGTGGCGAACATGCCGGGCGCTGTGCCGCGTACGTCTACGGTGGCGCTGACCAACGCCACCATGCCTTATGCGCTGCAGCTGGCCAACCACGGTGCAGCCGCCGCGATTCGCGGCAGTTCGTCCATTCGCAGCGCGGTCAATGCGCTGAATGGACACATCACGTATGAGGCGGTTGCCCGCGATCTCGGGCATGCCTATGTTCCTGCGGGTCAGGCGCTGGAGAATGCCGCCGCCGTCCAGTAATCTTGATAGGATCGTTCCACCCCGGCGCCATGTCGCCAGGCCTGTGGAACGCAATAGAAGCGCGAGTCGGGCAGATGTTGTACCCGGCTTGCGCTTCTTGATTTTTTTGCACATATGAAATAGATCAATTTGGATAAGGCCTTGTCTTATGTTCCTCCGGTTTTGGCGCTCTAGACCGCCCGTTCGCTGCATACTTCGCGGAAGTTGCAATCCCGGCAGGAGCGGTGCGAAGGCATCGCTGTGAAATAGCTGACGTCCTTTGGACGGTTATAGTATTCATCCTCCACACAAGATCGCATCTCCTCGATGTAACGACCCACGTTCTCCTCCACCTTCCGGATATCCTCTTCTGTGGCTGTAAACTCCCGGTGTTTTCCCGTTAACAGGTACTCCACTCGCAGCTCAATCTGCTCCAAAGGAACACGGTAGTGCTCTCTTACATACGATGCGTACAGCATGAGCTGATCCGAGAAGTCATCTTCCTTGCCCGTCTTCCAATCCACAATGACAATATTGCCGTTACTGCGCCGATACAATAAGTCCATCTTCACATACACACGTGTATCGTGCAGTATCATGGTATCCCATTTCTCGATCTCCAGAATGTCCGTACTTGCCCGGGACAAGTCCTCCCACGTAAGCGTCTGGTACAGGTTACTGACACAGGCCGAAGCCCGCTCCTTGATCGTGGCGATCCGGTCATTTAACGTATCATCCCCGTAATAGATCTCGGACAACATCGTGCGATTCTTGGGATTCAGCCGCCACTGATCCGCGTCCATTGATTCCACATATGCCTGATTCAACAGCTTGCGTATGGTCTGTTCCAGAAAATGTTCACGCGGTTTATCCTTGCCCTCTTCCCTGCTGCGTACCGCCGACTCACACATCCGATGCGCGAGGTCTCCGAAGACAAGGTACAGATTGCTAAGTTGTTTCAGACGGTACAGACGAACCTGCATCTCATCAGCAGAGTCTGTCTTCCAGCCGTTATGGGCACCGTAATAATGATAATAATATTTGCGCAGGCACTCATCGAACATACTCGCCCGCGACTGCGAATAAGACCATTGCGGGTATTGTGCCATAAGATTTCTGCCTTTCTGTATGCCGGATCTGCATGAGATCCCTTAATGCTCACAGTATAAAGCCAGGGCAACATTGCTGCAAGCTCGCTTCCGTTATTTTCTTCAGACGCAACCGTTTCCGATTCGATCCGTATCGTTTATATAGTAACATCACCAAAAGATGAAATTGCGGAGCAGAACGCATAATATACTTCATAGAGGGCAGTGAAAAGAGAACTTTGAAACTGAAGAGCGGGATTAAAACTTTCTGTAGGGAACTGTCGGGTAGGTTTACCGGTAGAGTTGAAGGTAGGGTTGAAGGGAGCCTTTACCGAACCTTTAACGAAGCTAAGCTGAGCTAGTCTGGGCCTAACTCTAACGAATCACATACACCTTATTACGTGGATTTACAGCACGATCCTAATCTAACGAACTCCAGACACGTTATATAGTCTCATTTCGGCTGGATCACGTGTTTACAGCGTGCAAACGAGCCCATAGCGTGCCTCTGATTCGTCACATTCTCAGAACTGCCGATTTCAGCAAAATAAGACTTGTACGGTTCGTTAGAATAATTCACACTGATCTTTATATTGCAACGCGCGTAGTGGCCCAGTGGACCATTCAAAATTATAACTTATGCGTAAATTCTGTACAGGCATATCCAAAAAGGAGGCACCACCCATGAATCGACCGGATTGGTTCCAGGCGGAAGAAGCATTACAACAGATCCAAGTCATCGGAAGCGACCGGAATGAGCTCGTGAACATCATCGGCGATGTAGAAGGATTGAATTGCATTGGCACAGGTACGGATGCGGCTGTATTTACGTATGACGGCTTACCGCAGTATGCCTTCAAGATGTACTCGGATCATGCCTTGGACAAACTCGAAAATGAAAAACAGGTATACGAACAGCTCAAAGGACTGCCATACTTCCCTACCTATTACGGCAGCGGCCGAAATGTTCTCGTGATCAGTTTTGAACCCGGAGATACCCTGCTGGAATGTTTGGAAAAAGGAATCCCCGTCCCCGAGCAGGTGATGCTCGATGTGGACGCAGCGCGAGAAGCCGTTCGCAGCCGCGGGCTGAACCCCCGTGACATTCATTTGAAAAATGTAATTCTTCAGGACGGGCGTGGGAAAGTGATTGACGTATCCGAATACATTCAGGACGGCAATGACAATCGCTGGGAGCATCTCGTCTGGGCCTATCACAACATCTATCCGCGAATCAAAGGAACGCCCATATCTCCGCGCATGCTGCAGACGATCAAATGGGGATACAATCAGCTCGATCATGCCAATGTAAAAATGGACGATCTCTCCAAAAAGGCGAATAGATTGTTCTCCAGATTTATGAAATGAGTACATTGTACACATTATAGGATTCTCTTGTTATTCTTATTCTGCAATCCAAACAACCCGGATGAACGCCTTGAGTTGGCCTTGATCCGGGTTATTCTTCATGGATGTAAGTCCAAGTATGAAGTATGGTGATTAGTACAGTGTAGTACAGTAATTACTGCCGTACGCTCTGCTTTTGCTCATAATTGTGACTACGAGTTGTATAAGATTACAAACATCGATATGACTTTTTATCCGAGACTGCCATAATGATTGCATACTGATTGCACTTAACCTTCTTTTCTCCCCCGCCCTTGCGAGGGGGTCATGCCCTTATACTGTTTGTATAATTTCGTAAAATAATTGGCGTTGTCGCAGCCTACTCTGGCGGCGATCTCCGTAATGGTCAGACTGCTGCCTTGCAACAGTTGTTCTGCCTCACTCATCCTGCAACCATTCACGTATTCCACGAAGGTACGTCCGGTCAGCTTTTTGAACATTTTGCAGAAGTGATACGCATTCAGTCCCACATGGCTTGCCGCTTCCGTAACAGACATCTTACCTGTCGGGGCTGCTTCAATCTGTGCAATCAACTGTTTGAAACGTTCGCGGTTGGGAAAATACGATCCCACCGATTTATCCGGCAGCTGCTGCGGCATAAAGGTTCGCGCAAGCAGGGTGAATAAGGCATGCAGCTTGGACTTCACCACGAGCTGATAAGCCGGGGGCTGTAACGCCATTTCCTCCACGGCTTCATTTAGCAAAGAATAATAGCCTGTACATGCTATGTTTTCCTCTGCCGGTTTGACCGGAAATCTCACTCTTCCTTCCAGATACGGCGCGACATATTGCTCATGCACAGGATCATGAGTGAAATCATGGAACAACGCACGGTTGACTACAACGGAATCATAATGCACATCCCCCTCGTCCAAGGCATACCCCACATGCAACGTGCCTCCAGGAATGATGATGACCTCACCTGCGCTAACCACATAAGGTTTGCTATCAATATGAAACAGCGCACTTCCCTTGCGCATAACAATCAGTTCGAAATGTTCATGCCAATGCAAATACAGAATGCATTCTTCCGCTTTCATATCTGAACACCGATTTTGGAACAGTTGAAATGGATGTGATTTATGATCAATTCGGGTGTTTTCGTGAAGCGCTTTCAGATCCAGCACGACTTCTTCCCCCTCTTCACAAGATCCGACTAATATTACACAAGATTGTGTAGAGCCATCCCGTTAATGCACGGCTATAATGAGTGTGTCACGAAGTACTATAAGCCAATATTGGAGTGAAATACAACCATGAATAAATCATTACGTATCGGTACCCTTGTAGGCGGGCAGGACGCCGTCCGCGTTATCCCGCAGATCATGCAACATGGCTTCGAATCATTTAACCTGACCTTCTGGCAAACCACTGGTGATCTGGACCTGGCTGAGACAGCCAAACGTGTCCGTGAAATCGTGGACGAACAAGGTATTGTCATCTCCGCGGTGAGTGTATTTGGTAACCCGCTCACGGGAGCTGGAGACAACGCCGATACACTCGCAAGCTGGGAGCGGGTGATTGATCATGCACAGCTCTTCGGTGCAGATATCGTCTCCGGGTTCACTGGCCGATTGACCGATCAACCCATTAACGAGTCCATCCCCCGGTTCAAGGAAGTATTTGGTGAACTCGCACGCCGTGCAGCAGATCGGGGTGTACGGATTGCTTTTGAAAATTGTGATATGGGTGGAACCTGGCAGACAGGCGACTGGAACATTGCCCATAACCCGACGGCCTGGGAGATGATGTTCGATGCTGTTCCAGATGAAAATGTCGGTCTGGAGTGGGAGCCTTGTCATCAAATGTCCAGCCTGATCGATCCGATTCCACAGCTACGCAAATGGGCTCACAAAGTCTTCCACGTACATGGCAAAGATGCCACGATTGCCTGGGATATTGTCAAGGAATATGGCGTACACGGTCCACGGGAATTTGTCTGGCACCGCACCCCGGGCTTCGGGGATAACAACTGGGCAGACATTATCACCATTCTGCGTCAGAACGGTTATCAGGGCACGATTGATATCGAAGGTTGGCATGACCCCGTGTACAAAGATGAACTCGAAATGACAGGACAGGTACATGCATTACGATATTTGAAACAATGCCGTGGTGGCGATTTTGTGCCCAATCCGGTATAGAGAATCAACCTCCACTGAAACTTAACCTAAGTTGCTGCTGGCCTAAGACTGAATAAAAACCATAGTTAAATCTATTTCTCATTTCTCGAAAACCATGCGAGCTAAAAACACAATCCATACGAAGGAGATGAGCTGATGAGTCATCCTTATCGGGTAATTATCGCTGGCTGCGGTGCCATGGCAAACACGTGGGCGGACTATGCCTTGCAAAGGCCGGATACAGAAATCGTCGGGCTGGTTGATCTGTATGAACAGACAGCCATTGCTTTTGCTACAAGACACGGCCTCACCTGCCCTACGTTCACTGATATCCGTGAGGCCATTCAAGCCACTGGCGCGAATATCGTATTCGATGTCACAATTCCGGCGAGTCATTACGGCATTGCCATGACAGCGCTCAAGGAAGGTTGTCATGTATTTGGTGAGAAACCCCTCGCAGAGTCCTTCTCCGACTGCACAGATATTGTGCAAACCTCTCGCAGTACAGGACACATTCAAGCCGTGATGCAGAATCGTCGATTCGATCCGCGTATCCGTGCCTACCAGCATCTCATTTCCGGCGGAGCTATAGGGCAGGTAGGTTACGCAGGGGCAGACTTCTTCCTCGGGCCACACTTCGGCGGATTCCGGGATCTGATGGATAGCCCACTGCTGCTCGATATGGCAATACATACGTTTGATCAGGCACGATATATTCTCGGGGCCAACCCGGTATCAGTGTACTGCCATGAGTTCAATCCTCCAGGTTCCTGGTATCAGGGCAATGCGATGGCGTTATGTATATTTGAGATGTCCGACGGGTCCGTATTCAACTATCGCGGATCCTGGTGCGCAGAAGGTGTACCCACATCATGGGAAGCAAGCTGGCGCGTTATCGGTGAAAAAGGAACCGCCATCTGGGATGGTCATGATGACATCTATGCTGAGGTGGTCACTGCGCAAAGCCTAGATGCTGATGGCAAACCATCCTTTTTCCAGCCAAGTGAGCGGATAGAAGCGGAACTGCCTGTCATGGACAAAACAGGTCACCATGGCTGCCTCGAAGACATGTTCGCTGCACTGGAATCAGGCCGACTGCCAGAAACGGATTGTAGCGATAACCAGTTCAGCATGGCTATGGTCCTCGCATCTTTGGAAAGCGCACGTACAGGCCAGAAAGTGTTCATCGCTGATCTGCTGAAAAACACATAGAAAAGCCTATGTACATCAATTAAACAAAGCCCAAACTGCAAAGTTCAGCAGTTTGGGCTTCATTGTTTTTTACCTACTCTCCTATTCTAAAAATGATGTCAAAAAAAGGTCATGCCAAATAGCAGAAGTAGTGTAGGGGAGGAAATCGATTCTGAAGAAACGAAGTGTTCGCCTTTATCCCCGGATTTCGACTTTACAAAAGGCGATCAGGAAATCCGGGGATAACAGCGATCAAAAGAACGATTCGTAACCGGAACGGCCACTTTGCAGGCAGTGAGCAATTATCTTTTTGAATTACATCATTTTATAGAATTCCTTTTTTCATTGCCTTATACACCAGTTGTGAGAACAGACTGTTGGACCAGGCAAACCACGGTCTTGTGAACGTGTTAGGATCATCGGCGTGGAAACCCTCGTGCATATATCCTGTACCCGCATCCGTGTTCTCCAGCAATTCAATCATGGCCAGCATTTCCTCGTCATTGTCTGCGGTCAGACCCTGCATGGACAGCGCCATATGCCAGATGTATCCCGGAGGTGTGTGTGGGCTACCGATCCCTTTGGCTACCTTCCCTTCATAGTAGAACGGATTCTCCCTACTCAAAATGAATCGGCGTGTGTTCTGATACACAGCATCCTCCACCGAAGCAAACTCTATATACGGGATAGACATCAGTCCCGGCGTGCCCGCATCATCCATAAGGCAAAAGTTGCCGTAACCGTCTGTCTCATAGGCAAATATCTGTCCATACTCTGGATGACGGTAAGTACCGTACAGGGAAATGCCATGTCGTATGTCTTCTTCCAATCGAGCCATCCGGCTCACCAGTTGTTCATCCCGAAATACCCACTTCGCGATCTCCCCCATCTGACGCAAGGTTACCGCAGCGAACATATTCGCCGGAATATTATAATGAAAATCACAGGCATCATCGCTCGGACGGAATCCGGACCAGATCATACCCGTGTAATTCACAGGCATACCCAACCCCTCATTACGCAGCGTATCATGAGCTGGACAATTGCGACGCATGAACCGATAAGATGAACGCTCTGCATGATGCTGCTCTGTTTCCCACAGGTCTACGATATTCCCCATAACCCTCTTGAAGCGCTCGTCAAATATATCTGTAAGTTCCGTCTCCCGCCAATATGTATAAGCCAGCTTCATGGTGAAACAGAGGGAATCCAGTTCAAACTTCCGTTCCCACACCCAAGGTGACATCTCCGTCTCATCATTGGCATCCCAATGCCATCCATTCGCCGTTTCATTGAACGCATTGGCATAGATATCCTTATCAGCATAGAACGTATGCCGTTTGATTAGCCCTCCAATGATACGCTGTAAACTCTCGTCACCCTTCGCAAGTGGAACATAATGCATGACCTGCTCTACGGAATCCCTTAACCACATGGCGGGAATATCCCCTGTAATCACAAAGGTTGTCCCATCATCATGCAGCTTCGTCGTCGTTTCCAGCGTATTGGGAAAACAATTACGAAACTGAGCCAGCAATCTCGGTCGATGTTGCAAACGCTCGTCCGCCTCAGTCAGAATATCCTGCACAGCTTGTGGCAACTCCAGATGCGGCATAGGGATTTTCGGTAATCTGAACTGTTCCATGGATGTCGTCTCCTTCAAATTGAAGTATATGAAATGATTTAGATTGACTCTGCGACGCTAACACTATTGTTATTTTTGTTATGATAAATTATAATAACATTTATTTGTAAGTGTACTGTGTCCGAAGATGATCGTCAATTCTTAAAGGTCATCTCATTGGATTTATGCAAATCGCTTACATACGAAGGAGTAATGATATGTCACGCAAAGTATCCATTCAGACGCTGGCTGACCAGCTCGGATTATCCAAATATGCCGTCTCCCGCGCACTCAGTGGCAAGACGGGTGTTAGTGAAGCCACACGTGCACGGGTGCTGGAACTCGCTCGGGCATTGGGATATCGCCAAAGTACTCCGGGGGCTACTAACAGTTCTACTGCCGCAAACCATGCAGATCCGTCCGATCCCCCGTTTGTTCTCATATGCATGAATCAGCTCAATCGCGGTGAACCCCACTACTGGCAACGTGTTCTGTCAGGCATGATCTCCGCCTGTAATGAGCGTGGTTGGCATCATGCCATTGTATCTCCCTCACTCGGAGTGACAGACGAGAACACCTCTCCCGAGAAAGCTATTGCTCCTCATTTGGACTGGGAACGTTGTGCAGGAATTATTGTCATGGGTGCTTTTCCTCATACGGTACTGCAAAGACTCTCTCAGACGGGTCGGCCTATTATTCTCGTAGATCATCAGGAGCCGCTGCTGAATTGTGATACGATCAGCCATGATAATCTGGAAGCTGGCATTACTGTTGCGAGATATTTGATGTCTATGAATTGCCGACGTATCGGCCTCATCACAGATGATGGTCGTGCTGCGAGCTTCGCGCAGCGGAAGATCGGGATTGAGTTGGCCTTGAACCATTTCCATGTGGATACCAGTCATACGACCAGCTTCAGAGAATGGAATATTCCGTATGAGAATGGGGAATGGGTTAACCAGTTAGCCACTAACATTCAAAACATGCCAGAAGACGAACGTCCCGATGCCTGGATTGGTGTTAATGATGATATTGCCTTGCAGTGGATGCACAAATTACAGGAGATGGGTATCTCCACGCCTAAAGATTGCCTTGTCATCGGTATCGACAATGTACACTCTGCGGTTACTTCCTCCCCGCCTCTGACAACGGTTAATCTGTGCAAAGAGGAACTAGGACAACGTGCCGTTGAAGCTTTACAACGCCGGATCGAACGACCGGGGACACCGAAAGAAACGGTGATGTTATCGACCACCTTGATTCCAAGGGAATCGGCGTAATCCGGAACGGGGAACCGCTTTGTTCTTAAGATAATTTCGTTAGGTACTTGCTCTCCCCGTAAAGTCCGGTGCATACAAAAGAAGAGGCCTCGCATATATGCAGGGCCTTTTCGTATATTTGGCTTATATCCTTATATGTCTATACATCCACACTTAAATATGTCGATCCATTCTTATACATCCATTCGAAGCTTCATTTACTTCATGGCTGAGGATTGTACTATGGTTATTTCAGCCAAGGCAGGCTATCGTACGATGGAAGATCCACTTCCCAATTCACATCGCGATACTCTCGGTTAACTGCGGTTCGTTTCAAAGTGAATTTAGTTCCATTTTCTTTTTTAAAACCACGAATCTTCAATTGCAGATCATCTTCAACGTATTCACCGTTATTATTAGGCTGATCCGGATAACCGATCACTTCAACAGGATACTCTTTTCCATCCAAATCTACTGCCACCCAGCGATCACCCATGAAAGCATTCCGGAACGTCCCACTCCCCTTCAGAACTAGTGAATACCCTTCCTTTACATCAATCTTCGGAGGATCATACGATTCCATCAGTGGCTCGTATTCAAAATCATAGAATAATATTTTATCTCCAAGCTGTTCAAACTCTACAAATGTATAAAAATTGATGTCCTTACGCCTCTTATCCAAATCAACTTCTACAGATTTCTCTTCCTTCACCGGCAGGGTGTAACCATCCAGAACAAAGCGAATGTCCTTCGCATCTACCGTTACTAATGCAGGGTCCCATGTCTCCGACAACTTCAATGGCCCTCCATTCCTTAAGTCACTCAGATCTTGGAGCCGAAACTTGGCTTGACGGGAATCTGGTCTTATCCCATTGAAAATTCGGTATTCATTTGTTTCAGGGATTTCAAGATGGTAGATGATGCTCATATAACTCGCCCAATTCTCATCAACTTTGGCACGAAGCTCATCATCCAGACTCACGTTCAGATCAAGTCGGGTTCCGTTTGGCGTGCGTACAAGCTGTGTCATATCAAGCTTTAATCCTTCTGGCGTTGTATAGGTGTTATCCATAGAATTTTCAACAGCCAATGATTTAGCTTTGGTCATATCGATATTAAATTGGAAGCTCCAGTCTACCGTAACTTCTCTATCTTCGTAGGATTTTTTCTTGTAATCATAATAGCTGCCCATATTTAAATTACGCAGTTCACCCCGCACGACAACTTTATCCGGAATTTCATCATCAAACTGGAATAACAATCGTTCAGTTAGAGGGCCCGTTGTTCTTGCATCTCTTGCAAGAGTGGCAACCTGTCGCCCCTCTCCATCCGTAACATGAATTCTCCCCATCTCAGACAATAACCGTGATAACCCTAATCCATCAGGTGTTGTTTGTTGCATGGTCATTACCATATGAGATCGGTCTACAAGCACATCTTCAATTTTAAGCGTGTAGCCCTGGTCATTAATATTGATATCCGGATTAACAACAAGCCCGAGAGGTTTAAGACGTTTGTAATCATCTGCAAAATATGAATATTTCAATGCTTCAGGCACAGGGATGTTCTGTAGTGGCGGGCGATCCACAGCATTTACCACGGGTTGCGCTGGCCCTGCTGTACGGTCAAATGCAAACCAGGCCCCTCCCGCAAGGATCACAACTGCCGCTGCGGCGATCCCCGTCCGGCGCATCCAATGCGTTCTCATGGATTTTTTCACGAACGGATGCTCTTCTTCTCCACTTTCCATAGACACGCCATCCAACTTCTGCATGACCTTCAGCGTAAAATCCGCATCCGGCTCCTCTCGGTACAGGTGTTCCTCCCACAACCGATCCTCATCCCTTGAAATAGGCTTCATACGTAGCCAAACCTCCTTTGCGTTCCATTTGCTTTCTCAGCATTTTTTTCCCGCGATACAAGGCGTTACGCACTTTGGTTGAACTCATGCCTGTAATATCTGTAATCTCTTCATAGCTCAACTCGTTTGTGTACTTTAGTAATAACACCAGCCGATACGAATCTGGCAACTGTTCGAGATGTCGATATATTTCACGCTGCATCTCTTTATGCAGCACACGTTTCTCCGGTGTTTCATTACTGACCGGTTCGATCCTCTGATCGACTGCAGTCATCACGGGTTTCTTTTCCCGTATAAAATCCCGCATCCGATTCACCGCAATGGTATACACCCACGAAGAGAAACTGCTCCCCTCCCGCCTCGACGGAAGATAACGATAGATACGAATAAACGTATCCTGAGCGAGATCCTGTGCATCCGGATGACTCGCGCCCATTCCGCGCATGATGCCGTAGACTTTATTTTTATATCGATCTACTAGCACAGAGAACAACTGCTTATCCCCTGCAATAATGCGCTCAATAAGCTCCTCCTCCGGTATCTGTTGAGTCATGTAATCCCCCTTCTCTACAGCTTCCATGCATGGTTCTGTACTATATAGACGGAAGCCGCTCCCGAAACCTCTCACTTTATCCAAAAAAAAGAATTCGCCCTGATCGGCGATTGCCGACCGGGTGAACTCCGCGTACCAATATTCTGTGATTGTAGCTGCACATTCTCTATAGGTTTCGTGGTAGCCTATTACTGCTGCTATCTTACCTCTTCTGTCTTTCTTACCCCTTAACCCTCCCTGTTCTTCTCCGCAACAAAATCAGCAAGCTGTGAATAGATCGCCACAATCTCATCCATCGACATGCGCACGAGTCCACTGGACGATGGAGCGACAAACTCCTGAATTTCTTTGACGACCGGGTCGTCCTGAAATCCCCATTGCACTTTGGCACGCTTGCTATACTGGGTGTATCCCCCTTTTCCTACAAAACAGGCGATATCCGGTCGGTACTCCTCCAGCTTTTGCCGCAAAATCTGGCGTCCTTCTGCGTACTCTTCCTTCGTAATATCTTCCACACCTCTGGTGGGACGGGCCACGATATTGGTGAATCCGTACCCCAGCTTCAGCAACTCTCCATCCTCTTGTGCATCATATAAACGCGGGGTTAATCCCGACCGTTCAAGAATGCGCCAGAACCGGTTTCCTTTGTACGCATAATGATGACCCGTCTCTCCAGACGTAATGCTGGGATTGAAGCCAATAAACAATATCGATAAACCAACATCCAGATGATCTGGAATCATGATGCAACACCTCCTGATCTTTTTTAGCCTATTCCCACATTTGGTTGTGTATAAAATGATATAATAAGCAAAGCATTTTCGAAATCGGATGAAATTTTCATGAAAAAGGAAGCTGACCTAATGATTGCAGACATCATGCTTGAAGTCGTCCTACCCGTCTTTCTCCTGATCGCCGTCGGGTCCTGGATGCAAAAGGTGTTCAAGCTGGACTTGTACACCCTCGCCAAGATCAATTTCTATTGTATTACCCCCGCAGCCGTCTTTATGAGCATGTATCACTCGGATATGTCGGGCGAACTGCTCGGGACTGTGACATTATTTTACGCAATCTATGTATTGATTCTCTATATTATAGGTTCAGTCGTTTCCCGTTCTCTTCGGATGAATAAAGGCATGAAGGCTGCCTTCAACAACAGTATTATGCTGGATAACGCAGGCAACTATGGTCTGCCTATCAATGCATTGGTATTCCGCGGTGATCCACTCGCCTCTTCCATTCAGGCGCTGGTCATGTCTTTACAGGCATTACTGACATTTACCTATGGCGTGTTGTCCATTCAAGGCGCGAAGCTCAAGGGTAATTACCGTGCGGTGATTATTGGATTTCTTAAAATGCCCGTTCCTTATGCGCTCTTGCTGGGGATTCTGTTTCACATGTGGAAGCTTCCCTTGCCGACGTTTCTGTCCATGCCACTGACCTATGCGCAGCAAAGTATGGTTGCCGTAGCGCTTCTGACACTCGGAGCACAGATTGTAAAATATCCAATTCAACTATACCGTCTTGATGTGTATATTAGCACATTTTTGCGACTTCTGATTGGCCCGGCTATCGGGATTTCAATTGTGCTAATGCTTGGACTGGAAGGCATCGCTGCACAAGCACTCATTATCGCTTCGGGTATGCCGACCGGTGTCAACGCATCCATCCTTGCGGAAGAATACGATAACGAACCCGATTTTGCAGCCCAGACGGTGCTGATCTCTACGTTGCTTAATATCATCACAATTACGGCACTGATCTCTTATGCCAAAACGTTCTGAAACGAAAAATAAGTCCATGACCCATGAGCAGGGTTGTGGACTTATTTTTGCGGTGCTGAAACTATGTTTCAAACGTCGTTCGTTCAGGGAACTTGCCGCCTTCCCTGAATAAACATCGTACCAGTCGCTGCGCGGCTCGGTTAAAGAAAAAACTCGGACTTACCCCATCCACTTGAACAGGTTCCAGTTCCCTCACACTTTCCTTGATCTTATTCATCTCAATGAGCCCCATCTTTCGCTCATTCGGTCCGAATCGATAAATAACCTTCTCATCGTCCTCCGTCTGTTTCACCAGCAGAATTACGGATGCCATACAGGTTACCCCCTATCGTTACGTTATGAGATTCCATTAATCACTTGCCTACTTTAATTATTACCCAGATTCTAGGGGAAGGATATAGGACTTAAGTTAGTTATATCTAAATTAAATATCCTGATATAAAGATTTCCCGTAATGAGTCGTTAGGCTCACAAACACCGTGTTAACGCTATCCTTGTGGATAGTCACTGTCATGAAAGTGCGTACTGCCCAAGTTGTTTTTCTCCGTTTATACTAAGGCGTATCTTGAATTACAAAGGAGAAAAACATATGACTACAACTCAAATTCACAGCCACGGTGTCCCGTGGGAAGAAGCATTTAGTGTTGCTCAGGGATACAGCGTTAACGGTATGATCTATATTGCAGGACAATTTTCGCATGATATGCAGGGGACGTTTATTGGTGTCGATGATATTGAAGCACAAGTTCGCCAGACACTGGATAACCTGGATCGCGTGCTCGCGGGATTTAATGTGACCAAGTCGAACATTGCTGAACTGGAGATTTTCTTGGTTCATCCTCAGGAGCATCTTGAGCCATGTGTTGCCGTGTACAAAGAGTACATTGGTACGCATCGTCCAGCAGTTACGATGGTCGGCACATCGGGTCTGGCTTTCCCTCATCAACTGATTGAGATTCGCGCGGTTGCACATACCAACTGATCCAAGTCATCTCAAAAGTTATAGCACTAAACACACAGGCCTGATAAGAAACTTGCTTTAACGAAGTCTATACACCAATGAAGCCGGCTCGGATTAACTCCGAACCTGCTTCATCTTTATTTCTTATTCTTTTACTTTAACAGTTACAAACGCGGGTCTACTCGCTCCGACTCCAGCGATAGCGTTGCTAGCACACATTCATGAATTCGCTCCACTGGCTCTCTGCGTATAAAGCGCTCAATACCCTCCATACCCAATGCACTCTCCATTAAGGCGTGACGTTCTTTTTTGGACGTTTTGCGTTTACGAAGTCGGGACAGATTTTCAGGTATCAGGTAATCCATTCCGTATATGATGTGCAAATATGCACGTCCTCGTACTTTAATCGCAGGTTGAATCATTTTGTTGTTGTTCCAGGCGCGGAACGTTTCAGGTTTGATGACAATACCTTCATGTCCTTCCGCGGTAATCTCATCCCACCAACGAATGACATCCGCTTCATCTGTCTCACTTGCGATCACGCGATATTCCGTTTCCATCATCAAAGTTGACATGCGAGCAAACTCACGGTTTTGTTCCATGTGCCATTCATGCGTTTGCTCCCAAAATGCTCCGGAGCTATGTGCCAGTGTGTGGAACGGCGCAATCCGTATATCATTGATATCATCCACATCCCAACAGTACTTCTGGAATACATTGCGAAATGTCTGGGCATTGGCAAGTTTTCCTGCTGTCTCCTGCAACCACTCATCTACATTCCGACCTGCTGCTTCGGCTTCACGCAGTTTGTCCAGCACCGTAGAGCGATCCATCATAGAGGCTTCGGCCACGTGTGCATATTGTGAAGCAATCAGCTCACGCGCCTTTAGATTCCAAGGAACAATCTCCGCATCGAGCAGTACAAACTCCGTCTGATGACGATCAAAATAACCATCTGCAGTAAAGTCCGCATGTAATCTGGAGAGCACATCCTGCTCTGTTGAAGGATCAAAAAAGGATCGGCCTGTCCGTGTCACGATGTTCCCCAGCATCGGTCGGCCCACTCGTTGCACCGCAGCTTGCTCATCACGGAAAAGAAGTAAAATGGCCCGGCTGCCCATGTGTTTCTTCTCGGCAACCATCC
>Ga0209437_100555_pt1 | contig 24883 bp, 27 predicted proteins | sample AraplaL_Cvi_mTSA_FD_184266 | JGI IMG/M metagenome (GOLD analysis project Ga0209437, IMG submission 184266) | Arabidopsis root microbial communities from the University of North Carolina, USA - plate scrape CL_Cvi_mTSA (SPAdes) (version 2) | ecosystem: Host-associated > Plants > Roots > Endosphere...
TACAGCTGGTTGAATCAGTGCGATGGACATGGCCATGGTAAGCGTGAGAGCGTATACCTTTTTACTAATTGCGTTCAAACAATCTCCCCCTTTTAAGTGAATTACATAATAATATGGAATTATACGTAAATCATTTTACCATGATTAACCACAAGTTAACAGCGAGATAGGTCTCCTTGATGATACCCCTGTCCACTCTTTATTTTGAGCCCGAAAATCCATAGTTGAACAACTTCCGCGTCTCCACAAAGCGCCCTTCACGAGTATCTGTTCCAAATACAACTGAAATCAGTCTTTTACCATCACGTTCTGCTGTCCCAACGAAGTGATATCCCGATTCTTCATCATATCCGGTTTTCAATCCGTCATTCCCATCATAAGCATAAGGCCCACCAATGGAGGACAACATCCAGTTCGTGTTGCTCATATACATCCCTTTTTGATGCATGGAGACTTGCATTTGACTGGAGATTCTTAAAATCTCGGGATGGTTATTCAGCAGATATCGCGCGAGTTTGCATGCATCTATAGCCGTCATCAAGGTTTGCCCTTGTATTTCCATCGGACGGTTAGGACCAAGCAGCTTTTCACTGAGGCCTGTTGAATTCGTGAATTGTGTATTTTCAGACAGCCCGATCTGAGAAGCTTTCTGATTCATCTGCTGCACAAACTTCTGCTCTGAACCACTGATATGTTCAGCCAGAGCGACAGTTGCATCATTGGCTGAATAGACAGCTACGATCTCGAATAATTCCTGAACGGTGAATTGCTCTCCCTGTTTCAGGGTCAATTGACTGCCACCCACGGAGCTGGCATATAGACTCACATTAACTAGATCGTCCCATCTTATATCTCCTTTAATCACGGCTTCCATCACAAGCAGTTCTGTCATCAACTTACTGACGCCTGCAGGAGCAATCTCTTCGGAGCCGTTAAAATCCATTAAGATCTGTTCAGAGTTCATATCCATTAACACCGCAGATTCAGCTTTAATTCCCGGCTTGCCTACCAGCATGTCCGGTTTCACACCCAAATATATAATGAGCAGCAGAGCCAGCAGCATACCTGCCCGTTTCCACCATTTTTTCATAAGATGATCACCTCTTACCTATATAGACGAAGTGAAGAGGCATTTTGTCTGCACTTTTTTGAAAAAAAGTTAAATTTTTTTTATTTTTTGGTTACAAAAAAAACATGAACCCCATACACCCATGCCAGAGTGTACAGAATCCATGTTTTTAAAGACACTTTAGTTCAATTCCCAGGAGAATTCTTCATCATAATCTAGCAACCGACTTCTTAAAGGACCCCAATCCTTACAGTTGCTAATTGAAGAAAGTATTACTCAGCTACAACTGCTTTGTCTGCATTAACTTGCAGGTCGCTCAGGTAAACGCCTGTTCCATCACCAATCGCATAGTTCATTACACGTTTGTTAACTGGTGCTACAACTGCGCGATACAGTGTAGGGAATACAGGAACTTCATCTACCATGTATTGCTGCCATTGATTGTAGATCTCTTTACGCTTGTCTACATCGAATGCTTCAGCAGAGATACCTTGTGCCAGCAATTTGTCATTCTCTTCGCTGGAGAATCTGGAGAAGTTGTAGAGTGCATCACGACCGTACAGGCCAGATGGATCTACGTCAATACCAACACCCCATGCTGCTTGATACACATCAATGTTCGGATCATCTTTACCTGTGTTACCTACACGGTCATAGAAGCTGTTGAATTCAACCATTTCCAGGTTTACTTTCAAACCAATAGCTGCCCATGATTGAACATAATAACGTGCCAATGGCTCAGCTGTGTCGCCACCAGTCATAGATACAAAGTTGATTTCGAGTGGTGTTCCATCCGGATTCGTACGGAATTCACCATCCAGTTTGTAACCAGCTTCATCAAGCAAAGCTTTCGCTGCTTCTGGATCATACGTTACACCCGGATTGCTAGCATCATGGAATTCTGGGTGAGACGGTGGAATCAGGGTTGTTGCATTCCAACGCAGGCCATTATAGAAACGTTTACCAACTTGATCGTTATCTACAGCCATCCACATTGCTTTACGCAAGTTTTTGTCGCCCATTTTTGCTTCGGCATTGCTTTTAACTTTTCCATTCTCTTCATCCCACGTACCCAGTTTGAAACCGATGTACGTATAAGCACGATCGATTGCGCCCAGGAATTCTACGTTGGACAGGTTAGCATTATCTTTGTATTGGTCTGTCGGGAATGCATCCACGAGATCTACCCCGCCAGATTTCAGTTCTTGAACAACCGTTGTCGGGTTGATAACTTTCAGAGTTACACTATCCAGTTTTGGAGCTCCACGCCAGTAGTCATCGTTTTTAACAAAAGTTACAGACTCACCTGGAGTGATAACATCCACTTTAAATGGACCAAAACCCATTGGTTTTTCACGTACTTCTTTGGAAGAAGACATTTTTGCTACATCCATATCTCCGAAGATATGTTTAGCCAGTGGATACGTCCATACGCCACCTGTCAGCAGGGACGGAGTAGATTCTTTATACGTAATGCTGATTTGTTTGTCGCTCAGCACTTTAATACCAGAGATTGTTTTTGCTTTTCCAGCATGATACTCGTCCATACCTACTACACTAGTGAAGTTGGAGTCGTAACGTGGACCATCATACGCTTTGTTACCGATAACTTCATAAGCAAATTGCAGATCTTCAGCCGTTACCGGCTTGCCATCATGCCAGTTTACGTTGTCACGAATGGTCAGTGTGAACGTTTTGCCATCTTCGGAAGTCTCATATGTTGCAGCACCATCATTGGTGTACACATAGTCTTTATCCCAAGTTAGCAAGCCTTCATCGAACCATTGAAGAACCTGTGCATCCGGGTTACCGGAATAGAAATTGTAGTTCAGTGTACCTTCAAAAGCAGTATCCGATACAAGTCCGAATGTAATCGATCCACCCTCGATCGCAGTACCTTCATTCGTTTTGACATTGTTGAAGTCTTCAATGGAGTAAACGCCCTCTTCATTAGCAGGTTTTTCCTCTGTTTTTCCCTCTTCTGTGTTGGTAGCAGGAGCTGGAGTAGCTGCTTCTTTCTCAGAGCACGCTGCGAGCACCAATACAAAGACCAGCATCATCGTGAAAAATAGTCCCCGTGAAAATAATCCCTTTTTCATGAACCTTTCCTCCCTTTTTTTAACCTCTTCTTTGTCTTGCATCAGTCGCACGCTTTAGGGCTTGACCGACATTATTTATACTCAACATCAATACCAGGATCAGCACCGATGCGGGTAGCCATATCCACCATCTGGATTCCAGGGTTTGCGGATTACGTGCATAACTTACGAGTGTTCCAAGACTGGGTGTGCTTTCGGGAAAACCAAATCCCAGGAAAGACAGCCCGGATTCGAGGCCAATGTTGGCAGCGAGATTCAATGTCATCGTTACGATGATAATGGAGCTCAGATTCGGAAGAACCTGTGAGAGCATAATCTTCAGATGAGAAGAGCCCAATGTTTTTGAAGCTTTTACATAGTCCAGTTCCCGTTCCTGTAATGCTTTGGAGCGAATCAATCTGGCAATACCCATCCATAGGAAGGCAGTCATGATTAGAGAGAACGAGATGATATTGTATTTCGGTACTGCCGTAACAAACGCGATAACAATCATCAACATCGGAAGGATCATGAAGAAGTCAACAACACGCATAAACAGGTTGTCTATCATTCCACCGAAATAACCGGATAAAAGGCCAATTAAGATACCTATGAAACCAGTCATTAACGTTACTATAATTCCAATGGTCAGCGAGTTACGTGTACCGATGACCAGTTGGCCAAATACATCACGACCTCCATAGTCCGTTCCAAGCCAATATTGAGCGGATGGTGGTTCATATAAGGCAAACAGATCCACGCGTACGATATCATCCTGATTCAGAATTAGAGACGTGCCATATACCAGCAACATGACCAAGCCCAAGAAAATGAGCGAGATTAGTGCCACCTTATCTCTGACAAGCTCCCTCCATAAAATACTCAAACTGGAGGGGCTTTTATCAACCTTTTGTGAAGTTACAACTACCTCGTTGGCCTTGCTCATCTTGTTTTCACCCCGAAATCTTCAAGTTCTTACTTGATCCGTATACGTGGATCTACAATTCCTAGAATTATGTCAGACAGCAATGCCCCGAGAATGGAAGCTACGCCATATAACAATACAAGTGCAGTTACAACGCTGAAGTCACGCAATGAGATGGAACTCAGGAACAACTGCCCCATACCTGGATAACTGAATATACTTTCGATAAATACCGTACCACCGATAAGCCCCGTAATCTCATATCCGAAAAATGCGGCGATAGGTAATAGCGAGTTTCTCAAAATATGTCTGTTATAGATCCGGGATTCTGAAGCGCCTTTGGCTCTCGCAGTAATAACGAATTCCTTATGCTTGATATCAATGATTTCACTACGCAAATATTGAACGGTAGATACCGTTGTAATCAGTGCCATGGATAATGCCGGCAATAATAGATGATAGAACTTACTCATCACGTAGCTGAATGTGCCTGGTGTAAGTCCTGGCGCAACGCTTCCCCCCGTCGGGAACCAGCCGAAATGGAATCCGAAGATCCATACCATCACCAGTGCAAAGATGAACAATGGTGCGGCGAAGCCCAGGTAGGTGTATCCAGTGATCAACCGATCAGACCAGGTATCGTTGTAACGACCACTGATGATACCCAGTGGAATAGCGATCAGATAAGTCAGTATAAGTGTCGCCAGTGCGAGCCAGAATGTGTTTGCTACACGTTGACCGATCAGGTCCGTAACCGGCATTTTAAAACGGAAAGATTGTCCAAAATCACCTTGGATGGCGTTTTTGATCCAGTCCCAATATTGCACGTACCATGGATTATTCAATCCCAGTCTCTCTCGCTGGGCTTCCAATGCTTTGGGATCAACGCTTGGATCAAGCAATCCGGTTAGCGCGTCACCCGGCATGGCCTTAGCCATCAGAAAGACCAAAAGACTTAGTAAAAAGATCTGAGGGATCATTATGATAATTCTGCGTACTATCGTTTTCCACATATGGCCTTCAACCTTTCTGAGGTAGAGCTACTCGGTGAGTATCGGAAATGGATTGGAGCGAGTATGCAAGCCCTTCCTCATCAAAGAAATTTCGGTATGAATGTTCATACTCGGACTTGACCTGTTGACGGAAGGCTACCATTTCCTCTCGTTTGGTTGGGTCCATATCCGGAATGGCTGCAATAAGACGTTTGGTATAGATGTGTTGCGGATTCTCAAAAATATCATTCGTTGTGCCCTGTTCCACATATCGACCTTTATACATAATTCCTATCTCGTCACACATATGGCGGATGATGCCCAGATCATGACTGATGAACAGATACGTCAGATTTAATTCTTTTTGAATCTCCTGCATGAAGTTAAGTACCTGAGCCTGGACTGATACATCCAGTGCAGATACAGGTTCATCAGCGATAATTAGCTTCGGCTTCAGTGCAATAGCTCGTGCAATGCCGATCCGTTGTCGCTGCCCACCTGAGAATTCATGTGGATATTTGTAGATTGATTCCGGACTCAAGCCAACCTTTTCAAGTAATTCTCTTACTTGTCTTTTCTCCTCGGTAGCTGTGAGACGCTCATAGTTACGAAACGGCTCAGCGATGATATCGATAACCCGCTTCTTTGGATTCAGTGATGAATATGGATCTTGAAAAATCATTTGTACATCCCGCTGGAGCTGCCTGTTTTTACGTCGCTCCGTAGCCAGATTTTTACCGTCAAACAGAATCTTTCCGTCAGTGACATGGTTTAGCCCAATAATGGCTCTGCCTGTTGTTGTCTTACCTGAACCTGATTCGCCAACCAGACCATAAGTCTGTCCTTGTTCAATGGAGAAGCTCACATCATCAACAGCCTTTACACTGCCAATTTCCCGTTTAAGCAATCCACCGCGAATCGGAAAGTGTATCTTGAGCCCTTCTACTTCGAGTAATGCCATTATGTTCTTCCTCCTCAGCTTTGGTCAGGGAAATGAAAGTGCTGGTAACAGGTACACCGTACAAAGTGACCTGGTGCAATTTCATGCATCTGTGGGTTCTCTTCATGAGCCGATTCACTAATCCATGGAATTCGGGCTTTGAATCTGCACCCTTTGCGAGGAAGATTTTTGAGTGATGGTACGATGCCTTGGATGACATGCAATTTGGATCTTTCTTCAGACAGGGTGGGAATAGAGTTCAACAATGAGCGGGTATATGGATGCTTCGCATCGTTCATCAATGTGAAGATATCTGCGATTTCAACAATTTCGCCTGCATACATTACGGCAACGCGATCAGCCATCTCAGCCACAACACCCAAATCATGTGTAATCAGAATAATGCCTGCGTTAATTTCATTCTTCAGATCACGGATCAGCTCCAGTATCTGTAGTTGAATCGTAACGTCAAGCGCCGTCGTTGGTTCATCGGCTATGAGTAGTTCCGGTTTGTTGGCAATCGCAATGGCGATGACAATTCTCTGTCTCATACCACCAGATAATTCGTGGGGATACTGCTTGTATATTTGTTCGGGACGTGGAATCCCTACCTGATTCAATAAGTGAATAACCTTTTCTCTCTTCTCTCTGGAAGACAGCTTAGACTGATGAAGTGTAAGGATCTCTTCAATCTGTTCACCAATAATCATTAGAGGATTTAACGCAGACAATGGATCCTGAAAAATCATACCCATTTCTTTGCCGCGTAGCTTGTTCAACTTGCTTGGGGAGATGTTGGCAATATCTTGTCCTTTATAGAGAATCTGGCCTTCGATTTTTGCTTTGTTATGCAAACCCATAAGAGAGAAGGCAAAAGCACTTTTACCTGACCCGGATTCACCTACAATCGCCAACACTTCATTTTTCTTCACCTTAAGGTTAACGTGATCCACTGCTGCATAATAGTCATCTTCAATTCTGAATGATGTTGTTAGATTTCTGACTTCCAATAGCTCTGTATTCAAATCAATCACCCTAACCCCATAATTTCCGTAGATTGTATTCGTGTGTAGAGGAATGCATCCACTGTATATTTCCAAGTTCTTGAAGATAACGAACAATAGCTTATACAAAATACCAAATCATTAGGAGAAACAAGTTTAAGAGACTTATATTTAGACCATTGGTCAATTAATGTTGATAATTCCTAGCGGAATTATACAGCAAAATAATTAATGTAATCATACGTGTAATTTTAGCTAACGTCAATGCTTATTTTGAGATTTTTGGTATAAATGTTTTTTATACTACAGATTTGGATATTAGTAATATTATAAAGGCATATAGCAAGGGTTTTGGGAGGTATTATCATGTTTTTAGCTGTGAGGTACACATAGGCAATTGGTCAATTTAACATATACATAACATAGTAGTTACATGAGTTGTATGTGTATCTTTTGATCTGAGTAGATATTCTTAAATTAGCGTGAGGTAAATGTTACATTTGAATATGTTGATTATATCTCGAACAGTAGTTAAAATTTATCCAATTGGAGCTACCATGCTTATATTTGAAATAATATGTGCGATCAAAGTAAAAAATCTAGTTATTATAGTATAGTTTTATTTATTTGCTAATGTAAAGACCAAATTGTCATCTTTTATCATTTATTTTACAAAAGAAAGAAAAAAGCCCTGCAAAATGCAGAGCTTATCTAATAATTATTCATTTAATTGTATATATAATATCATTTTACTGCGTTTCGGGAGGTCTTTTACCACGTTTTAACTCATTGATATTCAAGCCAAAATCCATCTGTAAATGGGGATAGTCCGGAAAGTTAGCCCAGTCTCCACCCCAAGTGAAACCTAACTCTTTGGCGAGATCTACAACTTCCATCCAGTCTGCCTTGCCATTCCCGTTATCATCACGTTCCATATCCCACACCACATTCCCCTCAGGCGTCCTCAGTGCAAAATCAATCGCTAATCCATAGTTATGATATGACTCACCACCACGCGCATTCGTAACGATATTGCCCGCACTTGAGCGTCCTTGGTTAAATAGTGCGTCTTGCTCCTCGGAACTTCGGTAACCGTGGGTGATAATAATCTCTATTCCACGTCTCGCTGCCTTACGTACCAATAATTTCTCATTCTCTGCTACCACAGGATGCAGGCCGGTGATCGGTAGAGCTTCTTGGATCGTTGTCCCCGGCCACATGTTACCTATATCACCTTTTTGCTGTAACCATACATATATAATGGAAAGTAAAAGAGTAGCTATAATCCAAGTTTTCAGACTTCTCTTTTTTCTCTGTTTGCCTTTACGTTTTGATGTATTCATATCCACTCCTGGTGATTATTCTGAAATAAAGCTATTCTGCCTTTTCAGTAGATTAGACTCTATTATAATCCATTTGAGCCTTGAATGCTCCTATCACCACAGTATTGGAATCTCTGATTAGCTAGAGTGTACATGTTATTTCATTCTATACATACAAAAAAAGCAGCCGGCTATAAGCCGACTGCTTCGTATGCAAGCTGAGTAAAAACTACTCAGTTGTGTATGGCAATAATGCGATTTGACGGGAGCGTTTGATTGCAATCGTCAGCATGCGTTGATATTTAGCGCTAGTACCTGTTACACGGCGTGGCAAAATTTTTCCACGTTCGCTGATAAATTTACGAAGCAAGTCCGTATCTTTATAATCGATGTGAGTAATTTTGTTAGCTGTGAAGAAGCACACTTTACGACGTTTATTACGGCCGCCACGACGTGCCGGTCTTTTATCGTTGTCTCCGCCTTCTCTTTGCTTGAAGCCCATGCTTTTCAGTCCTTTCCTATCATGTAACCCATATCTCCGAAGAGTATCAGCTCATGTTAAAATGGCAAATCATCATCCGATATATCAATCGGTTTTCCGTCATCGGAAAAAGGATCCTGATTGTTGCTACGCGAATTATTGTTATTGTTCGCGCGTCCGCCGCCTCCATAAGAAGGCTCTTCACGCATTGGTTGCCCACCGCCGCCACCGCTATTATCACGGTTAGCTGACTCCAAGAAACGGACATTATCGGCAATAACTTCGGTTACGTATACACGTTTTCCTTCGTTATTCTCGTAGTTCCGTACTTGAATGCGTCCTTCGACTGCAGCCAGGCGTCCTTTGCGCAAATAGTTTGCACAGGTCTCGGCAAGCTGTCTCCAGGTTACGACCGGAATGAAATCGGCTTCCTTTTCTCCCCCTTGGCTTGTAAACGGTCTGTCCACTGCCAAAGTAAATTGCGTAACTGCTACTCCTGCTGGAGTGTAACGCAACTCAGGATCCCGGGTTAACCGTCCGATCAGAATGACACGGTTCAACAATGTAATCCCCTCCTTCAGAGCGTATTGGTGCGTTAATCACGAGTTGTCTTAAGCAGACTTAACGTCGTTGGTAATGAGATAACGAATTACTTCGTCAGAAATCTTCATGAGACGCTCAAGTTCAGTTACAACTGCTGGTTCAGCAGTGAAATGTACCAGAACATAAAAACCATCACGGAATTTCTTGATCTCATACGCAAGACGGCGTTTACCCATAACGTCGTGAGCTGTAACTTCACCACCGCCGTTGGAGATGATGCCTTGGAATTTATCGACTGTAGCTTGAACAACTTCTTGCTCAATGTCAGGACGAATAATGTACATCACTTCATATTTGCGCATAATTTTCACCTCCTTATGGACTCTGGCCCTCAATCCAGGTTGAGAGCAAGGAACGAGCACAAACTCGAACTATATTAATATAACAAATACCGAGTCAAAGTGCAAGCAAACGTTCCCTGTACATATTGGCACATGATCAGCCCGGCTATGGAGCACACTACAGAAGCAACAAAGTAACATAATCTGCAGAGGAGGTTTTATCATGGGTGAAAAAACCGAGTTTGAACCAGGAGATAAAGCACCAAACGATGGAGAGTACACGGAAGTCGGGGAAAAAAGCTTTGTTACGGAGATTCAGAACCCGAAGCGGGTAACGCTGCAAAAAGGTGAAGCTTTTCCCGAAACAAGCAATCATAATCGCAAGTGGAAGAAGTTGACCAAAGCCCGCGTCCATTGACCGCAATACTTTTTTTACAATCCATGTATACAAAACGGAATAAAGCACATAATACAATTAGGCGGTGCACGAGAGAGGTGTGGTTCCGTTGGACAACGAAGCCGATCATTCGCTGTTGGAGATTCATCACGTAATTTAAGAAGCAAGTGGTTATGTGTTGTAAGGCCCTTCGTCTGAAGCACGCGTATTGCTACGTGCAGTACACCAAGTTTCTGATTGTTACGACCGATTGTTTCCTAACAAACAAATGCACCGCCGGATAAAGAGCCCTTCGGGGCTCTTTATTTTTCGTTTTAGTCCTGAATGATGCATCGGATATTCATACGCTTCAATATATTCGTATTGGATATAACGTTATACAAAAAAAGACTTTCCTAATGGAAAGTCTTCTTATCGATCTTTTTATTAAACTCAATGTGCATTGAGTAAATTACAATTGAAGTGGCGGAAAGGGTGGGATTCGAACCCACGCACGCTGTGACACGCCTAACTGATTTCGAGTCAGCCCCCTTGGGCCTCTTGGGTACCTTTCCGCAGCAATATTGATTATAGCATGATCATTTACAGAACGCAATACTCCTACGGAGCCTGCATGTAAACGTTATTACACGTACTATTTACCGAATAATCACGAAATCATAATTCAGTAGAATCCTCGGCTGAACGCAATACTTTCTTCATGTTTTTCTCGAATTTTGCTCTTGGAATCAATACGCTATGTTTGCATCCGACACACTTGATCCGAATATCCATACCCATTCGAATGATCTCCATTTCATTACTGCCACAGGGATGCTGCTTCTTCATCTGCACAATATCCCCAAGTTGGAAAGTTTTACGCTCCACCTGTGCCATCCCCCTCATCTTTCTCCAAAGCTACGGCCTGTTCCAATGCTGCTTGATGACTCATCTCATGATACTCCAGCGTTTTTTTCACATCGCCCTGAATCTGACGTTCCACAGAAGCACGAGAGTTAGGCATACATTCAGCCACAATTCGCACCACATATTCTGATGTAGACATCGACTGTATACCGAGCACATCCGGCACCTTCACAATATTTAGGTCACGCTCTTCAATCCCGACCAATGACTTCTTCACCAAATGTACAGACTCATCAAGGCTCAAATCCGCCTTCATTGGAATATCCACTACAGCTAACGAATTCGACATGGAGTAGTTCGTTACACTTGCAATCGCCCCGTTCGGGATAATGTGTACCTCACCTTGCCAGCTGACCAGTTTGGTTGTTCTGAGTCCGATCACTTCAACCGTTCCCTTGTAGGTTCCCGTCTGAATAACATCCCCTACAGCGAATTGGTCCTCTAATATAATGAAGAAACCCGTAATAACATCCTTGACCAGCCCCTGTGCACCAAAACCAATCGCAAGCCCAAGCACACCAGCACTCGCGAGGAGCGGCCCAACCTGGATGTTGATCTCAGATAACAGTAGCAGAATCATAATGAAATTACATGTTATGGAGGTCGCATTTTTCAACAGTTCCCCCACGGTTACGAATCTGCGCGGATTCACGCGAATCTTGCCTTCCTGCTTGCGTTCCATGGAACGATCTATAATGCGATATACCACCTTAATGACAATACGGGTGATGATAAAAATAATAATGATCCGGATTGAGCTGAACATAATGTTAAGCCACATATCGGGATCTGCAATTTTGTTCCAGACTTTATCTGTCCAACGAAGGGCTTCACCGACGGCCGCTACCGCACCGCCGCCATCATTCCCTTGAGCAAACTGAAATGGCAACATCCATCATGCCTCCTCTACATCGGTATGTTATCATAGCTGTCTTCTGTTTTGAAATAGAGGCCTCGGATCTCTACGAACTCGTTACGAATGATCTTTTGCACTCGCTCCAGATCCTCTTTTGGAAACTGGATACATAGCGCACACCCTGCTGTAATTTCTTTTGGCGTAGGGAACAAGTCGATTTCTATTTCAGCAAACTCCAGCAGCATTTCAGCACGCAGTGCCTGCTGGGTTGAATCAAATGCAATCAGCATCCAATCGTTAATCCATTCGTCCATGTCCGGCTCCTTTCGCCATACGTTTAACCTTTGAGAAAAAGCTTGTCCTCGTGAAGTATAAAACGCTCTACCTTTCCATATACTGTTACTACTATTCCAAGGGAAAGGATAGATCCTATGAATCCTACTTCGCGTTCCTTTTCATCACAAGACATGACCAGTTTGAAAATCCCCCATACCGATCCAGGCATTCACTCCGCCATTACCCATCGGTTAATGTTCCATCTCTATAAAGCCCATTCTCTGCAAAATGTAGTGATCGTCTGCATCGGCACTGATCGCTCAACAGGCGACTGCCTTGGTCCTCTGGTCGGATCAGCCCTTTCCAAGTGGGACAGCCCTTTATTCCATCTCTATGGTACCTTGGATGAACCAGTCCATGCCATGAACCTGCAGGATACACTTCACAATATACAGAAAACACACCATAACCCTTATGTGATTGGCATTGATGCCTGTCTAGGACAATCATCCAGTGTAGGATGCATTCAAGTCGTCAATGGCCCCCTCAAACCGGGTGCGGGAGTAAATAAAGAATTACCGCCGGTCGGCGATATCCATCTGACAGGTATCGTTAACGTCGGCGGCTTTATGGAATACTTTGTTCTACAGAACACGCGGCTCAGTCTCGTTATGCGCATGTCCGAGATTATATCCAGCAGTCTGTACTCGGCCATCCGGGAATGGCATACACGTTCTACTCTGCTTGCTGTGCCAGAGTAATAGCTTCCTTTTCCTCTGGGGACAGAGTATACGCGGACTCTCCCCCTTTAAGAGGTTTTGCATATACATAAGAACCGTCACGGTTATATATCCCCGTAAGAATCATGCCATCCTGGCTGTCGTTAATCATAGCCATGGAGAAGCTCAGATCACTGCCATGCTCTCCATAGGCATTGTATCTTTTCACGCCAACTTTGCCTTGAATGCGGGTCAACTTTTGCATGACAACTTGCAGCTGATTCGTTTGCAGTTTGTGTTCATCCTCAATGCTGTCCATCTGAATTTTCAGATTAATCAGCAATGATTCCAGGTCCTCTACTCCACTGCCAGCCATCATGGCTTCATATTTACGTTTAAACTTTCGTAACTTTGCCCCTTGAGCAATACTCACAATCAGCAAAATCACCGTAAGTAATGCCATTCCGCCAATAATCCATAACAGCTGTTCCAGAATCAGCTCGTTTATTTCAGCCATGTAAGTGCAACTACCCCTCTATATTTTTGATCAGATTAACGTCTGTCTGTAATATTATCATTTATTATTAATCAACCCGAACTCCATAAGCTTAATCAAGACTACTGTACCAAATGAGTCCGTCATTTCAACTATAATCTAATCTGCCCCCGTCAATTTCAACACTGCCTTAACGAGTGCGTCCACATGTTCTCGAGTTGAATTATATCCCACACTTGCCCTTACTGCTCCGGTAGCGGTTGTACCAGCAGATTCATGTGCAAGCGGTGTGCAGTGAAAGCCAGAGCGAACCGCAATCCCATAATTCCGATCTAATCGGAAGGCGAGTTGTGCTGAATCATACCCATCCACAGTAAAAGATACCAACCCAGTACGTGGCTGTCCAATCTCTGGACCAAGCATGCGAATACCCTTAACAGATGACAAACCCTCCATCATAAGCTGGGTTAGTTCCCACTCATGTTGGTAGATGAACGCAGGTGTCAGATCCAGTACATACTTCACACCCGCATTCAGCCCGGCGATCCCGACTGTATTCGGCGTCCCGGCCTCATACCGATCAGGACGCACCTTGGGTTGTTCTAGAGCTTCTGACTGACTTCCTGTTCCCCCATGAAGTAAAGGCTCTATATCGAGCTCAGGAGCAATGTACAAGCCCCCTGTACCCTGAGGACCAAGTAGTCCCTTATGCCCTGGAAAAGCCAACATATCAATGCCCAATTGTTGTACATTCACAGGCATAACTCCCGCACTCTGAGCCGCATCTACCAACAAGATGGCCCGATGTTTACGACACAGAAGCGAAATTTCTCCGATAGGAAGAATACTCCCAAGAAGATTGGAACTATGTGTACATACCACCAATTTCGTATTGGAACGAAACATACGTTCCATTTGTATCAGATCAATGGCTCCCGCAGCATTAACAGGCACATAATCAATCTCCACATTTCGTAATCTGCGCATGTACTCCAGTGGGCGTCTAACCGAGTTATGTTCAGCCATGGTGGCAATCACATGGTCGCCTTCCTTGAGCGAACCTTGAATAGCCAGATTCAAGGCTTCTGTCGTATTTGATCCGAAGGCAATATCATTAGCATTTTTGATACCAAAAATATCAGATATGGATTTTCTCGACTCGAATAGTACACGACTTGCCTGAACAGCCATTCGGTGGCTTCCTCTGCCAGGATTAGCCCCTGCAATCTCCATTGCATTCAGCATCGCATCACCGACAGCAGGTGGTTTGGGCCAAGATGTTGCTGCATGATCCAGATAGATAATTCCCTCCACCTCACAACCACCTCTGTCCCTTAAAATTAATAATTCGCCTACACGTACTACGCATATGACTCTATAAACAAAGAATGACATATCGTTTCTCCATGGTACAGAGGCGATATGTCATGACATGAGTAAGCCCCGCATGTTGTTAATGAATCTTAGACCCGACTGTTATTGTAACAATTCCAATAGCCGTTCCAGATCCTGTTGACTGTAGTAGTTGAGCTCAATTTTACCTTTATCTTTATTGTGCTTGATTTTCACTGTTGTTTTGAAACGTTCACGCAGAGATTCTTCCAACGTATCAATAAATGGATCTTTCTTTTTCAATTTCGACTTGGCTTTAGCCTCACCTGTTTTGGAACGATCCAGTTGTTGAACAGCTTCCTCCAACTCACGTACACTCCATTGCTGATCAATGGTTTGTTTGGCAAGCTGCTTCACTACAACCTCATCTTTAACACCCACGATAGCACGTGCATGTCCCATGGATAATGTTCCACGTGAAACATGGTCTTTTACTTCTTCAGGCAATGATAACAGACGCAAGAAGTTAGCAATGTGAGAACGTGATTTACCTACTTTTACGGACAACTCTTCCTGAGTTAACGCGAATTGATCCATTAACCCCTGATAAGCAACTGCAACTTCCATGGCATTCAGATTCTCCCGTTGCAGGTTTTCAATCAACGCAATCTCCATTACCTGCTGATCACTGAAGTTACGGACTACAGCTGGTACGGTGGCATTACCACAATACTGTGAAGCTCTGAACCGTCGTTCACCGGCAATAATCTCATAACCTCGTAACACAGGACGAACAATAATGGGTTGTATGACACCATGCTGACGAATGGACTCAGCCAGTTCATGTATTGCGCCCTCATCAAATACTTTACGTGGTTGATAGGGGTTAGCCCGCAGTTGACTAATCGGGATTTCTACGACTTTATCATCGTCATTAATTGAAAGCGAAGGAATGAGGGCATCAAGACCTTTTCCAAGCCGCTTACTCATAAGAAATCACTTCCTTTGCGAGCTCTAAATACACTTCCGCCCCTCTTGAACGAGGGTCATACGTGATAATGGATTGACCATGAGATGGTGCTTCACTAAGCCGTACGTTACGCGGAATAATCGTTTGATATACTTTTTGTTGAAAATACTTTTTCACTTCTTCAATAACCTGTATCCCCAGATTGGTCCGTGCATCAAACATCGTCAGCAATACCCCTTCAATCTGCAGGGATGTATTCAGATGTTTTTGTACCAGACGAACTGTATTAAGCAACTGACTTAATCCTTCAAGTGCATAATACTCACACTGAATCGGAATGATCACCGAATCGGAAGCAGTCAACGAATTGATCGTTAACATACCAAGGGATGGTGGACAATCGATCAGTATGTAATCATAGTTTTTTTTCACCATGGCGAGTGATTTTTTCAGGCGAACTTCCCGTGATATCGTGGACACCAATTCAATCTCGGCTCCGGCAAGCTGAATCGTTGCAGGTATGATATGAAGGCCTTCAATCTGAGTCTCCACAATCGCTTCTTGAGGAGGAACCTCATTAATGATGACATCATATATACAATTAGCCACATCTGCTTTATTAATTCCGACTCCGCTGGTTGTATTCCCCTGAGGGTCAATATCGACAAGCAATACTCTTTTCCCGAGTGAAGCCAGTCCTGCACCCAAGTTAACAGATGTCGTCGTTTTCCCCACACCGCCCTTTTGATTTGCTACGGCCATAATCTTAGACAATTACTTCACCTCAAATAAAATAGGAGTCTTTTCTTGTAGGTTGTGAGATATTGTTAACAAAAAGCAGGTGGCTATCGTCCACACAAACAACAACTACCGTTCCATCACTATACCGACCTTTAAAAATGTCAGGCCTGTCTTGCTTTATAGACATAAAAAGCGGCCCATTGCCGCCATAAGCTTCAATTATTTACGTTTTGGAATATGGATAACGATCTCATAATGATCCTCGTGGTCTGCTTCTTTTGTTTTGATGTCCAGACCAGAGCCAGTTACCATATCAATGGATTGGCGAATCGTATTCAGTGCAAGTCTAACATCTTTGGTAAAGGAAACACGTTTGGATTTTTTGATCTTGGAAGATTCCTTGTAGAAGGCAACACGTGCCTCTGTCTGTTTCACGTTCAATTCTTTCTCGATAATCTCACCGAGCAACTTCATCTGCAGTTCTTCCGTATCGAGAGAAAGTAATGCTCTTGCATGGCGTTCAGAAATTTTGCGTTCCATCAATGCAGCCTTAATGCCATCCGGGAGCTGTAACAACCGAATTTTGTTGGCGATGGTTGACTGGCTTTTGCCCAGTCGTTGTGCAAGGCTTTCCTGTGTCAGTTGATGCAAGTCGATCAGCTTCTGATAAGCGACGGCTTCTTCAATTGAAGTCAATCCTTCACGCTGCAGGTTCTCAATCAGTGCAATGGATGCGGCCTGAGAATCGTTGAATTCACGTACAATAGCCGGAATCGTATCCAAACCCAGTTTTCGAACTGCACGCCAGCGACGTTCCCCGGCAATAATCTCATATGATCCATTTCGCACGCGAACGACAATAGGCTGAATTACGCCATGTGTTTTGATCGTCTGCAACAACTCATCAATTTTATCATCATCAAAAATAGTACGGGGTTGATATGGGCTGCTCACAATTTCATTAACCGGAATCTGTTTGATCTCATCTCCGTTATTGCGCTCCGCCAAACCAAACAACTTCGAAAATTGTTCTTTCATTCCGCAGATTACCACCTAGTTTCGTAATAGCTCCCGCAGTCATTGCAGGTGCTTCTTATTCAATAAGCGACCCTTCACATGCATCGTTCTTGGAATAAGTTTTGCCTTTCATAACGCTTTCTGTCATGCAACATCGAACGCATATCCATCTATCTATACATATAATCTATGATCGCTGTGACCCAGGATCGGATACTTCTATTCTATCATCTTTTCTATCATAATCCTATGCTTACCTATTCTTTAAACTCTGCTAATTTTCCTGCTTTTTCTTTGTGAATATTGGAAATATGACGACTTGTACACATTCATTTAATGATATTGTTTATGAGCTACTGTGCATGGAATTTAACACTACAGGTTCTTTAAGAAATATGTACAACGGATTGTCTGTAATGTTTACTGAGCCCTCCCTTTCAAAAAAGCAAAAAAAAGAAGATGTTTCACGTGAAACATCCTCTTTATCCGTGTCTACAATCTATTTAGTTATGGCTGATTACAAAGCCATCACACAACTATACCAGTGGCGTCTTCATTGGAGTACCTGGTTTGCGTGGATACTTATATGGTGTCTTATCAAATTTCTGAATCAGAATGATGTGACGCTCTGACTCTTCAACCGGCAGCTGGAAAGGATGAACGGCCTTAACCCGTCCTTTCAGCTGATTAAAACTGAACTCCGCTTCCTTCATTTCTTCACGCGGGTCTCCGCCCTTCATGGCAGCGAATATTCCACTTTTACGAACAAACGGAAGGCAGAATTCATTCAGCACAGCCAGCTTAGCTACTGCACGCGCCGTAACAAGATCGTAGCTGTCACGATACCCTTCTTTGCGTGCAATCTCTTCAGCACGTCCATGGACCAACTCCACGTCTGTCAGGCCAAGGATATCTACCACATGCTGTAGAAAGCCAATACGCTTATTTAATGAATCAATGATCGTCAGCTTAATATGCGGGAAACAGATTTTCAGTGGCAATCCAGGAAAACCTGCTCCAGAACCAATGTCAGCCAGCTTATTCACTTTGGTCATGTCAGTATAAAAAGCCAGTGATACCGAATCATAGAAATGCTTGGTATACACTTGCTCACGATCCGTAATTCCGGTCAGGTTCATCTTTTCATTCCAGGATACCAGTTCCTGATAATACAGTTCGAATTGCTCCAACTGGAGTTCGCCCAGCTCTAATCCATGTTTCTTTAAGCGCCGCTGCAGTTGCTGTTGAATATCGTCCATTATTGTCCCCTTGCTGCGGTTACACGGTTATAATGCTCCAGGTAGACCAGCAGAATGGAGATGTCGGCAGGAGTAACTCCAGCAATACGTGAAGCCTGACCAATCGAGATTGGACGAATTGTAGCGAGCTTCTGCTTGGCTTCCATAGCAAGACCATGAATCTCATCATATACGATGGTGTCCGGAATTTTCTTTTTCTCCATCTTTTGCAAACGTTCCACGTGGATCAATTGTTTCTCAATATAACCCGCATATTTAATTTGTATTTCGACTTGTTCTTTCATATCTGCTGTCAGTTCTACCTCAGATGGTGAGATCTGTTCAATCAGTTCATACCCTAGCTCCGGGCGACGCAGCAAGGTAAGCAACGTACTGCCATCCTGAATAGGTGTAGATCCGTACTCTTCCAGCTTCGCGTTCACTTCAACCGGGCGAGCTTTAGCCACTTTCAGACGCGCGACTTCCTGCTCCACTTTCGCCTTTTTATCCAGGAATTTCGCATAACGATCTTCAGAGATCAGGCCAATGTCATGTCCGATTTCCGTCAAGCGCATATCTGCATTATCATGACGAAGCAACAGACGATATTCAGCACGTGAAGTCAACAGACGATACGGTTCATTTGTGCCCTTCGTTACCAGATCATCAATCAGCACGCCAATATAACCTTGGGAGCGATCAAGCACAATCGGCTCTTTATCTTGTACTTTGCGTGCTGCATTAATGCCAGCCATAACGCCTTGTCCCGCCGCTTCTTCATAACCGGAAGTACCATTAATCTGACCTGCCGTGAACAGTCCTGGCAGACGTTTGGTTTCAAGTGATGGCCACAATTGTGTAGGTACCATCGCATCGTATTCAATCGCATAACCGTTACGCATCATTTCCACTTTTTCCATACCTGGAATGGAGCGCAGAACCGCAAGTTGAACATCTTCTGGCAGACTTGTAGATAGTCCCTGCACATAATACTCGGATGTATTTTTGCCTTCAGGCTCCAGGAAAATCTGATGTTTAGGTTTGTCGCTAAACCGAACAATTTTATCTTCAATGGATGGACAATAACGCGGTCCAGTTCCTTCAATTACACCCGAAAACATCGGTGCACGATGCAGATTATCATTAATAATCTGATGTGTTTCGACGGATGTATACGTCAACCAACAAGGCAGCTGCTCATTATCGGAAGATTCTGTTTCATAGGAAAAGAACTTCGGCTCATCATCACCAGGCTGAATTTCGGTTTTGCTAAAATCAATCGTATCCTTATGCACACGTGGTGGTGTACCTGTTTTGAAACGAACCAGATCAAAGCCTAGTTCACGCAGATGCTCTGACAATTTAAGAGATGGTTGTTGATTGTTCGGTCCACTCTCATACATCAGCTCACCCATGATCACTTTACCGCGCAAGTATGTGCCTGTCGTCAGAACGACTGCTTTGGCCCGATACTCTGTTCCAGTCTGAGTCACAACACCTACACATTTTCCGTCTTCAACGATCAGGCGATCAACCATACCTTGACGCATCGTCAGATTACGTTCATTCTCCATCGTTTCCTTCATTTTATGCTGGTAGGAGAATTTATCTGCCTGAGCACGAAGCGCGTGAACAGCAGGCCCTTTACCTGTGTTAAGCATCCGCATCTGAATAAAGGTTTTATCGATATTCCGTCCCATTTCTCCACCAAGAGCATCAATTTCACGCACGACATGTCCTTTCGCCGGTCCCCCAATGGATGGGTTACAAGGCATAAAGGCCACCATATCCAGATTGATCGTAATCATTAGTGTTTTGGACCCCATACGAGCTGCGGCCAGTGCGGATTCCACACCAGCATGCCCTGCACCAACGACGATTACATCATAACTGCCGCCATCAAAAGCCATTCCCGTTTACCTCCTTATTCCGCTGCATTTGGTGTAACCTACACAGACGGATCATGTTCTACAATAATGAAACTACTTCTAACCGTTCATCGGAACTTGCATTCCTATCTATATGAAACCAACACGTAATGGCAACAACATCATTCCATCCTTTGACAACGGGCAGAAATTGTACCTCTCCATCATACACCACGATTCAAGTTCATTCGCAGTATATTATTTTTACTTTCCTAGACAGAACTGGGAGAAAATCTGATCAATTAGTGCATCATGTGCTGTATCTCCAACAATCTCGCCCAAATGCTCCCACGCCAAACGAACATCAATCTGAATCATATCAATTGGAACAAACTGCTCTGCTGCTTCATAGGCATCAACCAGGGACTGCTTTGCTTTTTTGAGCAACGCAATATGACGCACATTACTGACATAGGTCAGGTCTGCGGACTCCAGTTTACCACTGAAAAATAGCGTAGAGATGGCATCTTCCAGTCGATCCACACCCAGATCATCTTTCACTGACATCGGTACAAGCCGTTCTTCCGGAATGTAACGAAGCAGCACGTCACGTTCTACCTGTGGCGTTAAGTCCATTTTATTCATAATGATTATCGATTGTCTACCGCGGATTTGTTCCAATAATTCAATCTCATCCGGATGAAGTGGTTCCGCAGCATTCACAACCATTAAGATCAGATCGGCTTCACTTACCGCAGAACGAGAACGTTCTACCCCGATCTTCTCTACAACGTCCATCGTTTCCCGAATTCCTGCCGTATCAAGCAACTTCAGCGGGATATTATTAATCGTAATAAACTCCTCGATTACATCACGAGTTGTTCCTGGAATGTCCGTGACAATAGCTCGATTATCTTGCGCAAGTGTATTCATCAATGAGGATTTACCTACGTTAGGTCGTCCAACGATCGCTGTCGTGATGCCTTCTCGCAGGATCTTTCCTTGTTCTGCTGTAGTCAGCAATTTATCAATTTCAGTCATAACCTGACTGGACTTTTCTTTAATAAAATCAGACGTTAACGATTCCACATCATGCTCTGGATAATCGATATTCACTTCAATATGAGCCAATGTTTCCACCAGAGTATATCGTAGATCACGCAGTTTGGAGGACAGTTTACCTTCAACCTGTTTCAATGCAACCGAGAAAGCCCGGTCCGATTTGGAACGAATAAGATCCATGACGCCTTCAGCCTGAGACAGGTCAATCCGCCCATTCAAGAAAGCACGCTTGGTGAACTCACCGGGTTCAGCCAGACGAATATCAAGCTGCAACAGCAGGTCCATGACCCGTTTTACCGATACCACACCGCCGTGCGCACTGATCTCCACGACATCTTCTGTTGTGAACGACCGAGGTGCGCGCATGACTGTGACCAGCACTTCCTCGATCTTCTCGCCGCTCGCCGGATCTATAATATGACCATAATGAACCGTATGGGATGCTGCCTGAGTTAAAGGGGTTTTGCTGCGGAAAATTTTTTCCGTCTCCGACACTGCTTCCGGGCCGCTGACCCGGATCACGGCGATACCCGCCTCTCCGACAGCCGTTGATATCGCTGTGATCGTATCACTGATCATGGTTATCTCTCCTTGCTCTATTTTAAAATTGCCGTCCCTCAGGGAACGCCATATCCATTTTCAAATCTATTAATGATATAACATATGACATGTCACTTATCGTATTAAGTTCACTCTTTGCTTGTTTCTACACCCTTACCAAATTGCTTCTGTACGAAAAAAGCAATGGCTTCTGCACCGGGCAGGAAGCCATTGCGTCTTCAATTTCGTGTTATTTCGTCGTAATAACCACACGCCGATTAGGCTCTTCACCCTTACTTAACGTCTTAATCTGCGGGTGGCTTTGCAGTTTTGCATGAATGACTTTTCGTTCGAGCGGAGGCATTGGCTCCAGTACAACTTCCTTGCCGGTACGGATGGCTTGTCCGGCCAAACGTTCAGCCAGATCTTCCAGCGTCTTCCGCCGACGTTGACGGAAATTCTCCGCGTCGAGCACAATTCGAACGAAGCTTTCCGAGTATCGGTTCGCTACAATGTTCGTTAGATACTGAAGCGCATCCAGCGTCTGTCCACGCCTGCCAATAATCATGCCCAGATCTTCGCCGGCAATATTGAAGATATGTCCATCCCGCTGTTTTTTGATATGCACTTCAACATCCAGTCCCATACCTGCTGCGACCTCTTTCAAGAAAGCAGCCGCTTCTTCATAGGGATTTTTAGCTGCGATATCCTCAAGTAATGCATCTACTTCAGGTTTGTATGCAGCTGGCTTGATCGGCTGTGGAACAACTTCCGGTACAGGCAGTAATTTCACTTCAACTTTGGCCGCCCTCACCCCGATCAAACCCAGGAATCCTTTTGACGGCTGCTCTAACACTTGTATCTCGACCTTGTCCCGACTTACGCCAAGCTCGGTCAATCCTTGGTTTACAGCATCTTCAACGGTTTTTCCTGACGTAATGACTTTGGTCATTTCGATTTTTTGGCCCCTTTCGACCCTTTTCCAGAGACGGTCGCTTTGCCACCGTTTTTGCGTTTAGCTCCATTTTTGGAAGAGCTATTCTGCTTCACGTTGACCTCAGCCACGATTTTATCATTATTCCGGTAAAGGAAATAGTTTTGCACGATCGTGTAGATGTTACTGTAGAACCAGTACAACGGCAGAGCCGATGGGAACTGGTAGGACATCACGAAGATCAGGATTGGGTAAACCCATAACATGAACTGCATTGGTCCCACTTGCTGTGCAGGGTTCATACGCATCATCATCCATGTTTGAACGAATGTTGTGATCGCAGCCAGCACTGGCAAAATAAACAGGTGATCCGGTTCTCCGAGCTGGAGCCACAAGAAATCATGGGTTCTCAGACTGGAGTTTCCATAAATAGAGTTATAAAGTGCGATGTAAATCGGCATCTGAATGATAAGCGGCAGACAACCGGCCATCGGATTAACTTTGTTCTCCTGAAACAACTTCATTGTTTCTTGCTGAACTTTCTCAGGTGTATCTTTAAACTTCGCTTGAATCTCCTTCAATTGCGGCTGAATTGCCTGCATGGCTTTGGAGCTACGGACCTGTTTCATTGTTAATGGTAAAATCAATGTCCGTACAATAAGCACCATCACGAGGACAGCCAGTCCATATTCACCGTTAAACCAGTTGGCGAATGTATCGAGCGCTAGTGAAAACCAATATACAACATTACTTTGCCAGAATGAGCCACTGTTCTTCAGATCTTCCGTAGTAACCCCGGCTCCTTGTGGAGTACATCCGGCGAGTACGGTGACCATTGCAATGACTGCAATGAGGAGAATCCACTTCCCCTTTGATGTCTTCAATCGCGACACTTCATAACCCCTCTCTTAACCATTCCATTCCACCGTAAATCATACCATAATTAGGAGGACAAATAAACCGAAGCTTAGCGCTTACTTGACTTCAAAAGTGAGCCCTTGCGCATCGCATGGAGCAGGCTTTTTTCCATTTCCTTATAGGGCATGTCCAATGCACCTTTTCTGACGATAAAAATCAGATCCATCTGCGTAACGATCTCATGTTCATGATGACGAACAATTTCCTTAATCATGCGTCTCATCCGGTTGCGTACGACAGCGTTTCCGATTTTCTTACTGCAGGATACACCGACCCGGAATTGCTCCGTATCTTTACGGCGGCAGCCATACACCACGAATTGATGATTGGCAAACGATTTTCCATACCGGTATACGCGGCTAAAGTCCGCCCGGTTTCGTAGACGCAGTCTTTTATACACGGCGCTTCTCCTTGCTGTTCTCCATCATTGTTATTGACGGAGGCCTCATTACTGATTTAGTATAGGCTTTCTTGAATGACGGTAAACCGTCTTGGCAACAACTTCATTTGTACTAATGTTGATCGGCTAATTGAACCGCATAATCATTCATCCGGGATAATTGCTACTCGGCCAAATGAAACGAAACAACATTCATCCTTATATAAAGGTAAGTTTTCGTAAAATGGAAAACTCACTCCACATACATCGTGTGTGTTCAGCACTTTTTCGCAGACCTTTCAGACCTGATCTGTACCAGCATCCAGTCTGAATTGAGCTCATTAAGAAAAAAAAGACCACCTCGGTGGTCTTCAATGCATTAAGCACTCAGGTTTTTACGGCCTTTAAGGCGACGTGCGGCCAAAATTTTACGGCCGTTGCTCGTGCTCATTCTTTTCCGGAAACCATGAACTTTTTTACGTTTGCTAACGTTCGGTTTGAATGTAGGTCTCAATGTATTGCACCTCCTCACAAGGAAA
>Ga0209437_100558_pt1 | contig 24747 bp, 21 predicted proteins | sample AraplaL_Cvi_mTSA_FD_184266 | JGI IMG/M metagenome (GOLD analysis project Ga0209437, IMG submission 184266) | Arabidopsis root microbial communities from the University of North Carolina, USA - plate scrape CL_Cvi_mTSA (SPAdes) (version 2) | ecosystem: Host-associated > Plants > Roots > Endosphere...
CATCCGTGGCGCTGAGTGTACTACCCGCATTGAAGCCAAACCAGCCGAACCATAACAGAAATGCACCCACAGATGCCAGTGGCAGATTGCTCGGAAGTGCAATAGCACTTACGCCAAGTGGCGTGTATTTCCCTTTACGCGGACCAATGATAATTGCAGCAGCCAGTGCCGAGAATCCGCCGAGTGCATGGATGACAGCCGAACCGGCAAAGTCCTGCATCCCCAGCTGACTTAGCCAACCGCCGCCCCATGCCCAGTGTCCACCAATTGGATAGATGATCGCCGTCATCAATATGATATACAGAAGATAGGCACGGAAGTTGATCCGCTCGGCTACCGCTCCTGAAACGATGGAAATAACAGCAATGGTAAAGGCAGCCTGGAATAACCAGAATGTCTCCAGCGATACCGGTACGTCCAGATGAGACAAGTCCCCATTCAGGAAAAATCCCGTCACTCCCGCAAAACCGCCAACGTCCGAACCATACATCAGTCCAAAACCGATGGCATAAAACAGCAACGTTCCAATCGTAATGTCCGCAAAAACCTTCATAATAATGTTCACACTATTTTTGTACCGCACAAAGCCAGCCTCGAGCAGGGCGAATCCACCCTCCATCAATAAAATCATTGCTGCACTCAGTACGACCCAGACCGTATCGATCCCGGTGCTTAACGTTTCCAAAGTCATGCTTGTACATCCTCCGTTTCACTAAGCTGTCTGAGCTCACGGATGGTATCGGGCGCAAGCTCAATCTCGTCCCGCTCAATGCTGTCCGGATGCTTAATTCGTTCTGCGATCTGATCCAATTCACGTATGCGTCTGCGAATCTGTTCCATCTTGCGAAAACGTTCCTTCACCTGAACCATATATTCCACCGCCTGATGATGGGTTGCAGGGCGTCCCGCAAACCATTTGCGTACGGTCGACAACGATTGATAAGCGACCTCTTCCGCTCGACGCTTCTGTTCGAACTGTTCGATCTTCTGCTTGAGCGTTTGAATCTCATTTTCTTTTTTGACCTTCAGCCGTTCGATAAGGTACAATAAATCGGACGATGATATTTGCAATGCTGTTTGGTGATAAACCTCGTCGATTACTAACATATCATGTCAGGACTCCTTACATATCAAGTTACTTGTACCGATTATAAGTTGCCGGGGGTTGCCCGTCAATCTTTTTTTGGACTTGGTATGAATTGAAATGAACCGTTCATAGAGAACGGCTTTTTTTATTTGGTATAGATTACATCTAACAAGGTTAATCTTGCCTATAATTCGCATTCATTCTTTCCATTCCCTATGCTTATAGGATAAGCATCCACATTTGGGGTAATGAACATACACAGACTTCCCGCATCACAAAACCATATATAAGGAGAGGATTACACGATGTTTACTCGTAATGACGATATACGCAGCCAAATCTGGGAAGCCGTCTCGGGACTCGAAGAAGAACAATTGAACCGGAAGCCTTCACCCAAACAATGGAGTATTATGCAAGTACTACGTCATCTGAATCTGATGGAGAGTCTAATTGGAAAACAAGCCCGCCTTGCACTAGAGAAGGAACAGACGGTGGCTGTGGACAAAAAACCATATGAATTATCGTTGGATCGCAGCCGCTCCGTCGAGGCACCACCCCATCTTCAGCCTCCAGCAGCGCCTGAAGCACTGGCAGACGTACGCAGTGATCTGGATGAATCTCACCAAGCATTAAATAACTTTGCATTGGATCATGATCCTGACCTGCTGCGCAGCAAGTCCTTTCCTCATCCCGTATTTGGTGAGATGGATCTTACCCAATGGATTGACTTTGCAAGTTATCATGAGGAACGTCATCTGGGACAGATTCAAGAGATTAAGCATCAGCTTGGCGTATAAGCACAACCTGCACGTTCCCATAGCAAAGAATATATATACGACAAAAAACCTCCAATCCTATAACCGGGTTGGAGGTCTTCTTCAATGTTCTTATGTTCCGAATAAGAACGACACTTATATTTTTTTGCCCAAAATCGCCAGATCTCTATTCACACCATCCAGCACGGCCACTTCGGGATAATATCCCCACTGTTCAAAACCATGCTTGCGCAATAACCCCAGACTCGGTTCGTTATGCCCGAAGACAAATCCAAGAATGGTTGTAATTCCAAGTGCAGGACAAGCCGCAAATACCGTTTCGAGCAAACGTCCACCAGCCCCAATTCCGCGGCATTGCTGATCCACGTATACACTGACTTCCACCGTTCCATTATACGCAGGGCGTCCATAGAACGAGCTGAGACTTGCCCAAGCTACCACACGACCTGCCTGCTTCATCACCCAAAGAGGACGATGATCCGGTGAATGGTCCTCGAACCACGGAAGACGCTGCTCCACTGTCACCGGTTCCAAATCCGCTGTTACCATACGGCTCTCAATGGTGGAATTATAAATTTCTACAATCCTCGGCAAGTCCTCCAGTCGCGCATATTCAATCTGCACATCTTCCAGCTTCATCTATACTCCTCCATTATTCCAGATCGTTCTATATCATAGAGGATATTATAATGGAAAATAGAAGCCTTCGTCATCCCTTACATTCTGACAGAGAAATACTCCAGCATTACTCTGCCATTCCTTGAATTGTGTTGCCACGGGTTAACTGTTGACTCTGGTCTGCCCAACGAATGTTCATTGAGCGAGATGTGAACAGATCCGGGCCGTCCGATACCTGGAAGTGCAGATGGGCTTCACTCGAGTTACCCGAATTGCCAAGCTCACCGATAGGGTCTCCCTGCTTGAGCATATCTCCTTTTTTGACCGAAACACTGCCTTTCTTGATATGTGCTGTGATACTGTATTCACCATTGCCATGGTCGATTACTACATAGTTGCCCGCCGGCTCTTCCGGATTCATCACACCCGGTACATTGTCCGGTATATCGTTCTTGACTTCAACGACGGTTCCATCCGCAGCAGCATAGAGCGGTTCACCAAAAGCATAGTAGTTTTCATTATCCTTTTCATCACCATGATAACTTGATTGTTCTTTTGTCCGAACGATATCCAGTGCATAGCGCTGGGTTTCATGCTCATAATGATAATTCGACATTACATCATGACCTCCCCAGAATACAAACCATTCCCCCTTCATCGGAAATTGGAACTCCGTTTTGGTGAGTTTGGCATCCGTGTCCTCATGAGCTTCCAACGGTTGAATTGACAGACCCTCAATCTGATTTTCGTTTGAAAAATAGGCACGAATTCCTTTCGTCCCTGTCTGATCCTTCCAGGCAACCTCGGTTAATTGATTCATTTCGACGTCTACCACTTGCTCCCACGATTCAACACCCTCCAGAAAAGGATCAGCGGTCGTTTTGAACTGCTCAAGCGTTAACGTCCCCTTCAATTCCGGAGAGAACTGATTATAGATTTCATCCTTTGAACCGTTCATCAACTTATCTATGAAATTGTCGGGTGTAACCACCGCGCTCACCTCTGAAGTTGAGTTCTGCTCATGGTTGGTGTTCTTGCTCATTTCATTATTGGATGCCTGTTCGGCTGACTGCTGCTCCGCCTGGCCGGAAGTACTAGAGTTGCCATTGCCGCAAGCAGACAATATCACGCAAGCTCCAAGGGTAATTGCAAGGACCTTCCAGCCCTTTCTGTGCTGTAATTTCGAATATGTGTTTTGTTCTGAGTTCACATGACCTTCTCTGTTCATTCTCAACATCCCTTCTGCTAATCGTTATACTTTCCAGTTAAGTGTACAGAATGAGTCTTATCCTTCGTCTAACCCCATCTTACATGTAGTTAAACTTGCAACGCCCTCTAACGCTGCATAATTAAGACTCCGTTAAGATAGCACGTACGCTATACAGCCCCATAGAATGGTATGATTATCAATACACACAACGGAATTATCAGGAGGTCATTTTTAATCTATGGATAACGTCTCATTACTGCTTGTGGATGATGAACAGGCTATTCTGCATATGCTCAAAACCGTTCTGCTCAAAGAACAGTTTCTCGATATTGATACCGTTACAACAGGTGAAGCTGCCATTGAGGCCTGCAACAACAAGACATATCATTGCATCGTGCTCGACATCATGCTTCCCGGCAAAAGCGGACTGGAAATCTGTCCTTTTCTACGGCAGGTCACCGATGCGCCCATCCTGTTTCTGACGGCCAAAACAACCGATTATGACAAATTAACCGGATTTGCCGTTGGTGGCGACGATTATGTCGCCAAACCCTTTAATCCACTGGAAGTCGTTGCTCGAATTAAATCATTACTGAAGCGTTATTTACCTTCTAAAACCGCTGCGATCTCGGACCACGTCCCATCTCACGTAAATACGTCATCGTCCAGATCGGAAGGCGTGTACGACTTTGGACGGTTCCAAGTGCTGGAGTGGGCTGGTGAGCTTCGAGTTGAAGGAGAATCCGTATCCTGTCCGGCACTTGTGTTCCAACTGCTGCTCTTTTTCTGCAAACATCCCAATCGCATCTTCACCAAGTCTGATCTATATGAGCGGGTCTGGGGCTCAGAAGCGATTAGTGATGACAATACCGTGATGGTTCATATTCATCGCATTCGGGAGCGCATTGAAGCCGATCCTTCCAATCCAGTGTATCTCGTTAACGTCCGAGGTTTGGGATACAAGCTCATTCAGCCCGAACATGTATCACGCCCATGAGTATTCGTCGCAGGTTAATGACCCGGTTTATCGGGATGCTTGCCGGTGCAGTTGTTCTTATCATCCTTCTTGGGTCTGTAGCCACCTACTGGGTGGTGCAAAAGGTAAATGAAGTGAATTTGGTGGATGATTTTGCGCTTAGCGGTCTGGACCAATTGATTAATACAGCAGAATTCATGCCAGACAATACCGTTAAATATGACCCCAAATTGCTAAAACAAGTGGATAAATATCAAGGGTGGCTCCAAGTGTTGGATGAACAAGGCAACGTTATTGATGATTATCACGCACCCGCTGATGTTCCTACTCACTACAAACCGGGAGAATTGATTGCATACTGGGAAAATCAAAAACCTTTCCCTTATCAGATTGTCATACTCATCCGGGAGAAGAACGGGAAGAATTTCACTTTGTTGTATGGCGAGAGTAACCCGGCCAAATCGCTCACCAATAATATTCGTTCAGATCTCATTCTGACCAACGGAAAGTTTACTCTTCAACCGGGCCGACAGGAAGCCCTTCGTGCTGCTAATGCCTATCTTCAAGTATTGGATGCGTCAGGACGCGAACTCTCCTCCTTTAACAAACCAGCTTTGGGTGTACCAAGCGAATACACCCTTCAGGAGTTGGTCCTGCAGATTCGCTATCCAAGTCGATCAGGCAAGTCTACTGCTACATGGTACGATGAGAAGAATGAAACCACCTGGTTGATTAGCATCCCTGGCGATGCAAATGGTACGGGGAATTCGAATCCCTACCGTTTTATTCTGGAACCGGCATTAGTTATATTAATTGTGTCCATCATCATTCTGCTTATCTTGCTTGCCTTCTGGTATGCCAACCGATTCGGCTCGCCCATGCTGCATATGCTCCAATGGTTACAACGTCTGGAGCGAGGACATTACGAGGAACCTACCGGAGCCTTCGGAGTGCCTCGCAGTCAGCGTCGTAACGGTAAGTGGAAACGAAAATACAACGTGTATGCTGAAGTGCTTCGCTCCATGCAGGCCCTATCTCACACATTGAAGCAAGATGAAGAGCTCCGCAAACAGACCGACTCCTTACGAGAGGAATGGATTGCTGGCATAACACATGATCTGAAAACACCCCTCTCCTCCATTCAGGGATACGCTCATATGCTTGAGGCGGATAAGTATAGCTGGACCGCGGAGGAAGTCAGGGAATTCGCAGGCATCATGCTCGATAAATCCATGTATATGGACAGGCTTGTCAACGACCTTGCCATGACCTATCGATTACGCAGTGGAGGATATCAACCTGTGGTGGAAGAGACTGACGTAAATACGTTGCTCCGTGATCTGATCCAGCGCGCTGAACGAAACCCGGCTTATGGGGAAGGTCGCATCATATTCCAACCTTCTGAAGTGCCTGTGTATGGACTTGTCCATATTCCGTCGTTTGAACGCATTGTGGATAATCTGACCGCCAATGCCCTTCTTCATAATCCACCCGAGTCCATCCTTGTTGTCAGTGTGCATTCTGGTGAACATGCAGATGCATTCAGCATTCAGTTTGCCGATAATGGACGAGGCATGGACCCCGAGACGGTATGGAAGTTATTTGAACGATACTATCGCGGTACAGATACAGGTACATCGGACGTTGGATCAGGGCTGGGTATGGCCGTAACCAAAGGGTTGATTGAAGCGATGAAAGGCCATATCGAGGTACAGTCCACCCCTGGTGAAGGAACGATCATTCGCTTAATATGGGATGGGCCTTCCGAAACGAATTAAAATGTTCCGCTTGACCTTTCCATTTTCAGTCTATATAATCGACACTCAATAACACCTGTTCCCATATAATAATATTGAATACAACACATTTCAGGATCATCTGATGAGTTGATCTAACATATTTGGCGATGACCAGAGACAAGATTTCGTTTGCGTGCTGCCCAGAGAGAGAGGGGATTGGTGAAACCTTCTTCAGCGAACGGACCGGAATTACCCCTCTGCAGCCGTGACCTCGAACCTCAGCATTTCGGACTTCCTTCGGATGTTCGGCTTGCTGCCAGTAGAGTTCACCGCCTGATCCCCGATAGCGGATTCCAATGAGGGTTATGATGTTTCCTGTTCACGGCGGCTGGCCGAGAGCAGAGTGCACCATAACCAAATTAGGGTGGAACCACGAGCCAAGCGCACTCGTCCCTTTTCCGGGACGGGTGTTTTTTGCGCTTTCATTTGATGAAATGGAGAGTGGTTCACATGAGCAATCCGAGTAACAGTAACTCCGCAAGTAACAAATCAGGTAACAAAATTAACAATCAAGCCAATGATCTGCAACCATCCAGTCAATCCATTGAGGTCCGTCTGCAAGGTGGAGCCGTACGTTCTTACGAAGCAGGTATCACTGTGGGTGCAGTCGCCTCATCCATCAGCACAAGTCTAGGGAAACAGGCGATCGGCGGTATTGTAGATGGTCAGAATGTCGATCTCGATTGGGTGCTCAAGCAAGATTGCGAACTCGTTATCGTTACTTTGGACAGCGTGGAAGGTCTGTATCGTTACCGTCACAGCGCAGCACATGTGCTCGCACAGGCACTCAAACGCATCTACGGTGCTGAACAAGTGAAACTGGGTATCGGCCCAGTCATTGAAGATGGATTCTATTACGATGTTGATCTGGAGCATGCCTTGTCCATCAGTGATCTGGCTGCCATCGAGCGGGAAATGAACAAAATCATTCAGGAGAATCATAAGATTAGTCGCCGGGTCGTTAACCGGCAGGAAGCCCTCCGTATCTTGGGAGAAATCCAGGACCCTTATAAGCTTGAACTCATTCAGGATTTGCCAGAGGACGCCGAACTTTCGATCTATGATCAAGGAGAGTTCTTCGATCTGTGTCGCGGTCCCCATCTTCCGTCCACTGGCCGGATCAAAGCGTTCAAGCTACTGAATGTCGCTGGTGCGTACTGGCGGGGTAACTCGGATAATAAGATGCTGCAACGTATCTACGGCACTGCTTTCCCAAACAAAGCCCAGCTGGATGAACATCTGCATATGCTCGAAGAAGCGAAGAAACGGGACCACCGTAAACTTGGCAAAGAGCTTGAACTATTCATGTTCTCCGAAGAAGCTCCAGGCATGCCCTTCTATCTGCCTAAAGGTATGACTGTTCGCACTGAACTGGAGCAATTCTCCCGTGAGCTGCAATTACAGGAAGGTTATCAGGAAGTTCGGACTCCCCTCATGATGAACAACCGGCTGTGGGAGCAATCTGGCCATTGGGAGCATTACAAGGACAATATGTATTTTTCGGAAGTGGACGATGCAACGTTTGCACTGAAACCGATGAACTGTCCCGGGCATATGCTGATTTTCAAAAATACACTCCATTCCTACCGCGAATTGCCGATCCGCATGATGGAATTCGGTCAGGTTCACCGTCATGAATTCTCAGGTGCCCTGAACGGCATGATGCGTGTGCGGACATTCTGCCAGGATGATGCCCATCTCTATGTCATGCCAGAGCAGATCGAGGACGAGATTAATCAGGCAATTTCACTGATCGGCCGCATGTATGATATCTTTGGATTCGAATATAAGATTGAGTTGTCCACTCGACCGGAAGATTCCATGGGATCGGAAGAACTGTGGGATCAGGCGGAACGTGCATTGCAAAATGTACTGGATCGCCGGGGCGTGGAGTATCGCATTAACGAAGGAGACGGTGCCTTTTACGGACCGAAAATTGACTTTCATATCCTCGATGCCTTGAAGCGAAGCTGGCAGTGCGGAACAATCCAGCTTGACTTTCAAATGCCGGAGAAATTCGACCTCACTTATATTGGCGAGGACAGCCTGAAACACCGTCCGGTTGTAATTCATCGTGCCATCTACGGTTCCATCGATCGTTTCATCGGCATCCTGACTGAACACTACGCAGGAGCGTTCCCACTCTGGCTTGCACCCGTGCAAGTGAAGCTGCTGCCTGTATCGGATCATTACGCAGACTATGCACTCCAAGTCCAGAGCCAGCTCCGGGCTGCGGGCATTCGGGTAGAAACAGATCTGCGCAGCGAGAAGCTCGGGTACAAAATCCGCGAAGCCCAGATGGAAAAAGTGCCATATTCACTCGTGCTTGGTGAGAATGAGAAAAATGCCTCATCCGCCTCTGTCCGTGCATACGGTCAGGGAGATCAAGGCATCCAACGTATTGAAGCTTTTATTGAACTGGTTCAACAGGATGTGAAGGCAAAAGTATAAAGATGTAGCGACCCTATTCATTGGTCACTTATCGGCTTGTGCTGAATTACAACTTCTCATCAGCCTTTAGCCCGACTTGTTCTTCGCTCCACGTCCAGAAACGCTCAGCTGAAGCATCATCAACGGCATGTTTCTTCAGCTGCTGCTCTTTCTGTTGATAGAAGTAGCGCCCGGTGATGCCTGCAACATCAGGGCTTGTAGCCAGATAAACAGCCGTTCGCGCCCCTTCTTCAGGGGACAGAAAAAAGGGAAGCTTGCCTACAAACGCCATAATGCGTGTGCCAAATCCGGTATTGCGATCTACGCCAATACTCGTGCCCACTGCACCAGGGTGTAGACAGTTCACCGTAACCGATGTACCTGACAGTCTACGGGCCAGCGCTTGAGTGAACAACACGTTAGCCAATTTGGATTGGGCGTAACTTTTGATCGGGTTATAACCTTTGTGCAGATGTGGATCTTCGAAGTGGATTTTGCCGGCCTTGTATGCACCTGACGACACGTTCACAATCCGTCCCTGTGTTGCAGCTTTCAGTGGTTCAATCAAAAGTAAGGTCAGCAGGAAATGCCCCAGATGATTAATGCCGATACTCTGTTCAAACCCGTCTGAGGTTTCCTTCCGTTTGACCATCACCACCCCCGCATTATTCACCAGAACGTCAAGGCGATCATGACGCTCGCGGAATGTGCGGGCAAACTGGCGTATACTTTCGAGTGAACCGAGGTCACATAACATCAATTCAATCGCAGAAGAACCGGACTGACGCACGGCCTCCTGAAGAGCATCCTGTCCGCGCTTCTCACTGCGGCATGCCATGATTACGCGATATCCTTGCCTTGCAAGTTCAATGGTGGTTGCCAAACCCATACCTGAGTTGGCCCCAGTTACAATTGCTGTCTGAATGGACATGAGGTACTTCCCTTCTGAACCAAAGGTTCCGAAATTAGAGGCGCAACGACGGACAATATGAGATAATGATAGGATCACATCTCGGTTTCCATGGGAGGACAAGTATGCTGACCAAAGATGACTTCAAAAAAGTTAAAAAACAAGCCAAACTTGAAATCGCACTACTCGAACAGGAATATCAGGAGATCTTGCAGAACATTGATTCTACGCTGTATGAAAAATACGGTATTTTGGACAAAGAAGAAACACGTGAGCTCACCCGAAAACGCAAAAACCGAAGATATGCTTCACTGGTCATCGAACTATGCGCCATCATTGAACAGATGTTACATCAACTGTACAGACACGTATATCAGAAAAAGTTTAATTCGACCCAGCTGATGAAAACTCCTGCCTATCGTGCACGCTCAAACATGGAGATCATTCAAGCCGAACTGAGTAAAGAGTTCATTGCTCTGGAATCCGAAAAAGAACACTTCGCTGAAGCCCTTGGTCTGGTGTTTCAGACAAGGAACAAACTTGTTCATGATAACTTCTCGTTTGTCTCCATCGTTAAGGATGGCAGTAATGAAGAAGAAACGTTCGAAGCATTACTCCATACGGTCAAAAAATATAGAAAACACTTAAAATATAATCGCCCTGAATAACAACAATTATCGCTAAAAAAGAAAAGGAGGTGTACCGGACTACGGTCCGGATCATCATGAGCCAACCAACCAATTCAATTACTGTGCTAAATCTCCAGATTCCCACACCTTCCGGGAACAGCCCCATATTCCCCGTCATGCTTCGTGATGAAGATGGCGTTACCTTGGTGGATACCGGCATGATTGGACAATTCGCCGAACTTCAATCCGCACTGGAACACGAGGGCGTACAACTCTCGGACGTGAAACGTGTGATTATTACCCATCAGGACATGGATCATATTGGTAATCTGGGCGCTCTTCTGGATGCTATTCCCGATCTGGAAATCTGGGCACATGCCGGTGATATTCCCTATCTAACCGGTGAGAAACCTTTGATCAAGTTCACGCCAGAACGTCGCGCTCTGCTTCCAGCACCCGTTCTGGCACTGGCAGACCAACTGCTCATGCAACTACCCGAAGTCAACATCAGCAGAATTCTGGCAGACGGAGACCTGTTACCGCTTCAAGGCGGTACACAAGTCATTCATACACCGGGACATACGCCAGGTCATATCTGCTTGTATTTCGGTGAGCAGCAGTTCCTGCTTGCCGCCGATGAACTTCGTGTGGTTGATGATGAACTGGTCGGCCCTGCGCCACCTGCGACACCGGACATGCCTGAAGCGCTGCGAAGCCTGAAGAAACTGACAGACCTTAAACTCGATAAGGTTCTCTGTTATCACGGTGGAGAGTATACGAATGATCCGGCTCAGCGCATTGCCACACTTGCGGAGAGCGCAGAATAAGTAAAGAACGCGGAGCTGTCCCATAAGTCATGAATTTGACGGGACAGCTCCTTTGATTAATTAACCACGCAATTCTACTACTGCACTGGTGTTGTCCATATATGCTAGCTACCTCTTGCGCACGATATGCACTCAGTATCTTTTATTACACCACTATATTTCACCACGGTATGTGCACAGTATATTTCCCGTGCCCGTTTGCAAAACAATTCACCAAAAAAATCCGTAACGTAAGTGTCTGAGTTTTTGACAGAGTTCCACCCAGACACCTTATTTACTCATTTCGTTGATTTTCCCGCAGGTTTCGAGTGAATTTTGGCGATATAACGTGGCTGAGATTCGTTACATTCTACAAACGCTATTAAACCTCTATTTTAGGTGTGTCAGGTTCGTTAGAATAAATCAACTCTCAGGGGTAAGTACAATCAGCTTGTCATCCCCATCCCGTGGCGTTCCTCGTCCATCCCGATTGTTCGTAAGCACATATAACTTTCCGTCCTCGCCAGCACTCACATTGCGAATCCGTCCCCACTCATCTTCGAAGATCGGTTCCACCTTCTCCACCTGTGTACCGTCTTCCGAAAGAGTAATCTTCAGCAACTGCTCTCCACGCAGATTTGCGGCAATCAGTGAGCCGGCCCAAGGTCCTTCTTCAACAAAAGCTACACCAGACGGCGCCCACGTATCATTCCCACTATGTGCGAGTGGAGCCTGATATGCGCCATTGTCATCGTCGTCTCCCTCCACCTCGGGCCAGCCATAATTCTCACCAGCTACAATCCGGTTAATCTCATCATGATTACGCTGACCATGCTCAGTGGAATAGAGATAACCGTTGTCCGGGTTCCATGCCAGTCCCTGTGCGTTGCGGTGTCCCATACTGTACACAGGTGAATTCGGCCATGGGTTGTCTGCTGGGATCGATCCGTCGAGACCTATCCGCAATATTTTACCTCCAAGGCTATCTTTGTTCTGTGACAGTTCCGGTTCATAACGCTCACCTGTCGTGATATAGAGCAACTTGTCCGGGCCAATTTTGATCCGCCCACCATTATGATTCGTTCCGCCTGGAATGTTACCAAGCAGCTCTTGATCTATGACGGATTTCCCCGCATTCACCTTGAGACGTAACACTCGATTGGCAATGTCGTCGCCTTCAAGATAGGAGTGGTACGCATACAAGTAACCGTTCTCCCCAAAGTCCGGATCTGCTGCAAGACCCAACAGACCTCCTTCACCTTCTTCATTAAACGGTGCTGAGAATTCAATCAGTGGTTCAGGGGCTAGTATCCCATCCTCAATAATCCGAATTGCACCAGGGCGTTCCGTTACAAACATCCGACCATCAGGCACACTTACAATCTCCCATGGTGCATTCAGTCCTTCAACCAGAACGGAAGCTTTATACGGAATAACCGCCTCTCCCTGCGCTCCACTCTCAGTTCCACTCGTATCGGTATTGCCTCCATTAGCTGTCTGTCCCTGACCGGTTCCCTGACCCTGAGACGACGTCCGCTCTGTTCCACCAACAGAGGGGTCGGCTGAAGAGCATGATGCTGTTAACAGTGCCACACTTAATAATGAAGCATACAGTGGAACGGTTCCTCGATTATTCATGATGACATCTCCCTTCGCATCTCGATCTTTTGTATCCATTAAATAAGCCCAGCTTCAATGTATTGTTAACATATTGTTCTCTATAGTTGTCGCACTATTATTCATGTGTTAAAGCGGTTTCGCCCTGTATTACCCTTCACACCAGCCGCTTAAACGAAGAATACAAGGGATTCAACCGATCTGAAATCACTCCAGTTTGGAATTCCTTGATAATCTTCTATAATAGAAGGATAGTATGAATGGAAAGGTGGACAACTACACTTATGAATCAAAACCCTTTATCTCGTCTTGAAGCCGATCTGTCCGGGCAAGGATTGGACGCCATGCTGATCACAGATCCGAAACATATCTACTATTTAACTGGATTTGCGAGCAATCCGCATGAACGCTTCCTTGGCCTGGTTCTTGCACGTGGCGAAGAACCCCTGCTGATTGTACCTGCGCTCGATGCTGAAGCTGCCGCAGCCGCTTCCTCGGTATCCAACATTGCGACTCACACGGATACGGATAATCCGTATGCTCTGTTTGATCGTTATCAAGGGCGTTTGAGCCGAGTCGGTCTTGAAAAAGAATACGTGACGGTCGCACGTTATGAGCAACTGACCGCAGCGCTGGGCGCTGCCAGCTTCCAAGATGTCGGCCCCTTGCTTCGCACATTACGTGTGAAAAAAACACCCGATGAGGTCGCCCGCATTCGCCATGCCATTCACCTGATCGAAGAAACATTGCGTCAAGGCCTCTCTCATGTTCGCACAGGCGTAACCGAGATTGAACTTGTCGCCGAGATGGAGTATCAGATGAAAAAGCTGGGCGCTGACGGCCCTTCCTTTGATACCATGGTGCTCACGGGACCCAAAACAGGTCTGCCACACGGGACACCGGGTGAACGGAAACTGCAACATGGAGACCTGTTGATGTTTGATATGGGTGTATATGCTGGAGGATATGCCTCGGATATCACACGTACTTTCGCCTTTGGTGATATCTCACCTGAACTCAAAACCATCTATAACACGGTACTCGCAGCCAACGAAGCTGCTATTCAAATCGTGAAACCAGGCATCACCTGCGCTGAAGTGGATCGTGCGGCACGCCAGGTCACGGAAGAAGCCGGATACGGCGAGCGCTTTATGCATAGAGTAGGCCATGGACTGGGGATTGACGTACATGAGTATCCTTCTCTCCATGGAGAAAACATGGACATCCTGAATGAAGGCACCGTATTCACGATTGAACCGGGCATCTATACCGCAGCAGGCGGCGTCCGTATCGAAGATGATGTAATTGTGACCGAGACGGGTGTCGAAGTTCTGACAACATTTCCAAAAGAACTGCACATCCTTACCGACTAATCCAATTGAATCTATGTCAAAAACAGCTCATATACATCAATGCTCAGCCGATATTATGCATCATGAACTAAACTGCACGAAACTGTGCTGAACTGTATCATCAAAATAATATACTCCTTTCGCGTACGCCTCAGGCCTGTATACAGAAAAAGTAGCAAGTACACACTTGAACTCAAAAATCCCGCAAATCCATGATATCATGGGTTGCGGGATTATAATGAATACGAAGCATATCCTAAATTACTCCGTCTGCATCCACGTGTCTTATTCCTGCTTACTCATTAAGCATTAGTCAAACTCATGCGTGATATCCTGCCAGGATTCCAGCTGTGGCAGCTGTTGCTTCCCCCAATAATCCAGGAACCATTGAATAATCGCAGTCGGATCTGCTGTGCTGTAGCTGTAATGCCGGAAACCGTCCTCACCTTCCTGCAAACGAATCTCCGTCACCATTTGTCCTGGTTCCTCAAGCGCAGCAGCCTGCATATACATACTTCCCTCCACCAGCTCCGAAGGTGCAAGTACTACGTAGTCCTGCAATTCCAGATTGGTGATCAACTCCACCAATAACGAGGCATTAATGCTATCATTCTTGTAGGTTGTGCCATTGCTTTCCAGTGTATAACGCAGTGTAGAGTACATATGCGATTCCCCTTTGGTTGAAATCATCGTTGGCTAATGATACACGCTCATAACGACAGGTCGTTTATATTATAACTTTTTCATAAAAATGTAAAAAGGATTTTTCTTGTTTCGGAGACATGTGTTTTTATAAAAAAATCCCCTTGCAGAGTCCAAATTACAATGGACTTCGCAGAGGGTGATTTTAAGTGATCCTCTTTGAATATTATCTAAGCTTCATCCTTAAACTTAAAGCTGCGTGCAACGTAGAGAAACGGTGTTCCGACTGCAGTTAATACAAATTTGATAATATACGTCGTCAGGAAGATTTCCAGCCATACATCCCAAGGATAGATGAACGCAAACGCGATTGTGCAGAACACCAGTGTATCTACAAATGAACTGATGATCGAACTACCGTTGGTACGAATCCACAACTGATTACGTCCAGGGGCCACCTTGCGCAGCCAGGAGTATAATCGTACATCCAGGAATTGACTGATAAAGTACGCCGTCAGACTTCCGAGTGCCAAACGTGGCAGCAGTCCGAACAGCTTCGCCATGGATTCCTGTGCAAAGTCCGTCGGTGCCGGCTCAAAGTACAACACCATCTGCATCAACACCGTCGTCATGATGAGCGTGAAAAACCCAAACCATACCGCTTTGCGTGCCTCACCTGGTCCATATCTCTCATTAAGAAGGTCACTGGTCAGGTACATGCTGACATACATCGTGTTGCCAAGCGTCAGTACGATTCCCATAATATCTATCGTTTTGGTCACCTGAATGTTGGCTATAACCGTAGCCACACCAATCCAGGCATAGAGACCCTTTTTACCGAACATGCGGTAACACAGCAGGAAAAATCCATAAGTTACGAGAACGAAAACCGCTCCCCACCCTAAGTTAAACATAAATACATACACTGCCTTCCTAGTTTTGATTACGCGGGATGGTTACGAACCGCGGTTTGGCTCAGGGCCAAAACATGAATACTCTATCACATTTCTCGTCCCATGAACAGAACTAAATAACTCCAAGTCTGCCTGAGTACTACGATTCCTCCTATATTCCTTCCGTGTCCCTCTCGACCATACGACTGTTTCTGTACTTCCTTGCGTTGCAACTTGTATCGAAAAAGCAAACTGCTTCACCACCGTGATCGGTATCATTTGATTACCTCAAAAAAAAACCGCCCTCCGGATTCCTCCGAAGGACGGCTTTTCTCACTTGGCTTGCAGACGGCTCTAGCTATCTTAATATGAGCCTCTATCTAATCCATTCTGTATTAAGCCTGAACAGCTGAATCCAGCTCACGACTCTGATCATTGAATGTGTCATGATCATTTTCTTTCAAAATTTTGCTGGTTACAAGTCCTGAAGTCATGGACCCGTTCACGTTAAGCGCTGTACGACCCATGTCGATCAGCGGCTCCACGGAAATGAGTAGTCCAACCAGAGCCACAGGCAGATTCATGGTGGACAATACGATCAGGGAAGCGAAGGTTGCCCCGCCGCCAACGCCAGCCACACCAAACGAACTGATCATGACTACGAGTATCAGAGTCACAATGAAGTCCCAGCTCAGCGGGTCGATGCCGACCGTCGGAGCAATCATCACCGCCAGCATGGCCGGATAGATCCCGGCGCAGCCGTTTTGCCCAATCGTCGCCCCGAAACTTGCAGACAGGTTCGCAATACCGTCGGATACGCCCAGTTTCTTCGTCTGTGTCTCCACATTCAGCGGGATCGACGCTGCACTTGAACGGGATGTAAAGGCAAATACCAGTGTTGGCAGAACCTTTTTCACATACGTAATCGGGTTGAACCCGGACAGTGAGATAATGATCAAGTGAATGATAAACATCACGATGAGGGCCACGTAGGACGCAATGACGAATTTGATCAACTTGAGAATCTCATCCGGGTTCGTTGTAGCCGTTACTTTGGTGATAAGGGCAAGAATCCCGTATGGTGTAAGCCTGAGCACCAATGTTACAATCCGCATAACCACCGCATATACGGCATTAACCATACCTCGGAATGTTTCCGCCTGTTGTGGTTTTTTGCGATCCAGCCCAAGTACGGCTACACCGATGAACGCGGAGAAGATAACCACCGCCAGTGTGGATGTACGACGTTCTCCTGTCATATCTGCAAATGGATTCGAAGGAATGAATTCCAGCACTTGCTGCGGGATTGTCTGATCCTTCACATCGACAAGCCGTTCCTCCACCTTCTGAATCTGTGCATTCTCCCGGTCTCCTCCTTGAATCTCAATGGAAGTCAGGTTAAAGCCAAGGCTCGTTACAATGCTGACCCCTGCGGCAATCGCTGTGGTGATCAACAGAATGGCAATAATGGAAACACTCATCTTGCCGAGATTTTGCTTGCCCTTCAGATTCATAATGGCTGAGATGATTGATACCATGATCAATGGAATCACGACCATTTGCAACAAACGAACATATCCTGAACCGACCAGATTGAACCAATCGACTGATTTCGTAACTACATCAGAACCTGATGTATACACCAATTGAAGAATAACCCCGTACACAATCCCCAGTCCCAGACCCGCAAATACGCGTTTCGTAAAGGAGATATGCTTTTTCTGCATCCAGTAGAGGATGCCAAGTAAAGCAAGCATAACCACTACATTCAATATGACTAGAAACGTATCCATTTCTTTAAATCCTCCTCAGGCATGTGTGTAACCGGAACATATCCGATTCTTCTATTTTTTATACTTCCAACAAGACATTTTACAATATACCATATAACAAACTATTCTGGTAGGTATTAATTGATATTATGTAATATGCATGTAACAGATTCATCTATTTCTGAAAAAAATACACCAATTCGTGAAAATTGTTCTATTCAACCTCCGGTTAATTTTGTAATATAGGTATATCCGCTTATTCCCAAGTTTTCTCAACCTATAATTTAGGTCTTTCTTCATTGGTAGATAGGTCTTATGAGTACGGAAAAGCGACAATGTTAATGAACTTGACGTGAAAGGATGATCATATGTTTCGTAATCGCACCGTTGCCGGTAAAATCAGAGGCACCTTGTTCCTCGTTCTGCTGGTTGCTTCCCTGTTGTTCAGTATTAGTTTCTATGCCGTATCGATGAATATTATTCAAAGTTACGTTCTTCCGCAGTTCGACAAAGTCCTAAACACGTCCATTCAGGATATATACAAGAACACTTCGGCATCCAAAATCCTACAGGTACAGAGTGGCGGAGCCGGTGCTGAAGGTGCTGCCATGACCGTGGAATCGTATCTGGCAGATAAAGCAAAAGAACATAATCTGGATGCAGCTTACGTCGTCGCTATCCAGGATGGCTCAGCCAAAGTTGTTGTGGCCAACTCTTCCTCAGGTATGAAAGCCCAGGATGATATCACTGTAGAGCCAGCAATGAATTCAGCCATCGAGAGCAAAGAAATGGTAATCAGCGAAGTCTATTCCGATTCCTTCGGTGTACATAAGGCAGCATTCATTCCAATTGCAGGAAGTAACATGATTATGGCTGTAAGCATGGATGCCCAATTCATTCAGGATAAGATTACCCAGATTTTCTGGCTATGTCTTGGGATCACAGCATTGGTCTTCGTGCTCGGATGGCTTATCTCCACTAGTATGATCAAAAGAGTAACCAAACCGATCATCAAGCTCGTTCAACATAGTAAACAAATATCCCAAGGTGATCTGACCGCTGAACTCCAGATCAAAGGCAAAGATGAAATTGCCCAGCTCGCTTCAAGCTTCCAGACGATGACACATAATCTGAAAGAAATGATCAGCCGTGCCTTGTCCACGTCCAATGAAGTTGTGTCAGGCTCCAATGACTTGCTTCAGCGGGTTGAATCGATGTCCGGTATGGTTCGAAACTCCAGCCGCTCCGCTGAAGATGCAGAGAAAGGTAGCATCAGCATTGCGTCAAGCGCATCCGAGAACGCCAGAGCCATGGAAGAAATTACGCAAGGTATCATGCATATTGCTTCTTCTTCCGCTGAAGTGTCTGACCAGATTGGTGAAGCAGCCAACGAGGCAGTTAACGGTAACCGACTGGCTCAGAATGCCATTGAGCAGATGGAGCGTGTAGGCCAGACAGCAAGCGAATCGTTGCGTTATGTCGAAACTATGAATGAACGTTCGGTAGCCATCGGCACCATTGTTGCTTCCATTTTTGAAATCACCAAACAGATCAACATGCTGTCACTCAACGCCTCCATTGAAGCAGCACGTGCCGGAGAGCATGGCCGCGGATTCGCTGTTGTTGCTGGAGAAGTTCGCAAACTTGCCGAGCAATCCAAGACAGCCACCGAAGAAATTTCGGATTATCTGGGTACCATTCGTGAAGATGCTGAACGTTCCGTTGACGCCATGAACCGTGTAACCCAGGAGATTGGTTCAGGGACAAATGTTGTTCAACAAGCAGGTTCAGCCTTCAAGCAACTGAATGAATTGATCCAGAACGTCAATCTGACCATTCAGACCGTCTCTGCTTCGACACAACAAGTATCCGCTGGTGCTGAAGAAGTGAGTGCGTCCGTTGAAGAAACAGCACAGATTACGACCAAATCCCGTGAGAGCATGCTACAGATTGCTTCAACAGCAGATCTTCAGCTCAGCGAGATGGATTCACATTCGAATACGGTTCGCCATCTGCATGAACAAGCTGTAGAGCTGCAATCCGCTATGAAGAAATTCAAAATAAACTAACAGGTAAACCATTAACCCATCATCACCTGATTTAAACCTCATTTAATCATAGGATATACAATACCCCCATGCCGCTAACATTCCGTTTCTAGAAACCGGGTTGTTGGACATGGGGGTATTGTTGTATAACAGTTGTGGATGACGATTAACAAATGCTATTTGAATCAATTTCATAATCAATACCTGAGCTGTACTAATCAGGTTCCCTTACTGATATATCACTTGATGTTTTCTCGCTCATATCGGCTTTTGACTCAGTTCTCTTGCTCACTCCGGTGCCTGTACACCCATAATCTCGTACACACGCTTCATATCCAATGCCGAACGCAATGATTCGGCTACCCGATCGAACTCCATCTCCTTACGTTCATGTACACTATATGTCTCCTGAAGTGGAGCCAGTCCCTTTCCTGCACGCAAACCATTAAGCCACGAACGGCGGAACAGATCACTTTCAAACAAACCATGCAAGTAGGTTCCCCACACGCTACCATCCGCTGAGCCCCAGCCCTCTTGGAAAGGTTGCCCACCTGGATGTGAGATTTCAAACAACGTGGTTACACGTTCAGGCTCGTGGCACTCTGTAACACCCATATGAATCTCATATCCGTTAATAGGTAATAAAACATCTGTTACATCTCGCTCACCATACAGACGAATAGGGTGATTAGGCTGCACCCGTCCGGAAGCTCTGACCGTCTGCTTGTTCTGAAGAAACGTTGTCGATAGCGGGAGCCAGCCAAGTCCCTTCGCTTCCTGGATCTGATTCGCTTCCACAGCAAACGGGTCCTTCAGATGACGTCCCAGCATCTGGTATCCGCCACATATGCCTACGAGCTGAACATTCTCACGCTCGGTCTGGCTGGCAATCGCTTGCTCCAACCCTGACTCTCGCAGAAACGCCAGATCCCCTATTGTATCCTTCGTACCCGGTAGCAGAATGGCATCTGGACTGCCCAATTCCTCTGGAGATGTCACGTAACGCACATTCACATCCGGTTCACGGGAAAGGGCATCGAAATCTGTAAAGTTGGAAATTCGCGGATATCGGATCACCGCCAGATCCAGCTCCGTTTTGCCGGATTTCCCATGACGCATGGAGTCCAGCACCACTGAATCCTCTGCTTCAATCTGAATATCTCTTATGTAAGGCAATACACCCAGAACGGGTATGCCTGTCCGTTCTTCAAGCCAGTCTAGTCCGGGCTGCAACAGGGACAGATCGCCACGAAACTTGTTGATGATAAAACCTTTGACACGCTCCACCTCATGAGGTTCCAGGAGCTCCAGCGTACCTACGATGGAAGCGAACACCCCGCCCCGATCAATATCGGAGATCAGAATCACTGGCGCATCGGCCCAGCCTGCCAGATTCATGTTGACGATATCCCGGTCCTTCAGATTGATCTCGGCAGGACTGCCCGCTCCTTCCATCAGCACAATATCATAGGTATCCCGTAGCCGGTTCAAGGCATCCATAACCGTCTGCTTTGCTTCAGGCAGGAAATGCTGACGGTAGTCCGAAGCACTCATCTGGGCAAAGGGTACCCCATGCACCACGATCTGCGAATGCATGTCCCGCACCGGCTTGATCAAGATGGGGTTCATGTCGGTTGTTGCCTCAATACCGCAGGCCTCGGCCTGTGCCCCCTGGGCCCGACCAATCTCCTTGCCATCTTCCGTCACATAGGAATTCAATGCCATATTCTGTGACTTGAACGGAGCAGGCTTGAAGCCATCCTGCTTAAAAATCCGGCACAATGCCGTTGTAATCACACTTTTGCCTACATCGGAAGCCGTTCCTTGCAGCATCAGTACCGCCGCTGGTTGTGATGACCTATCTTGCACGCGCTCTCCCCCTGTCTCCGTGTTATATCCAGATCACCTTGCTCCCTACCTCATGCGTAACGCTTTCCATACTGCTTCACACTTCAAAAGTTAAAGCCAGAACAGTCCTTGAAGCACGCTCAGCACGGTCAACAAAACCGCCTCCAACAGCTCATTCATGGCACCATACGTATCCCCGGTTAAACCGCCGAGCCGCTCACTGATCCGGGCAGCCACGAATCGGCCGATATAATAACACGCCACAGGCAGTATAATAACCGCCGTCATCGGGTATAGCCACCATGGCAGTGTTCCCAGACCACTCACCATCGCATCTGCAATCCCCATATCCGGCTTGAATAGCCACACCGCGGCAAACGTAACTGCCCCTGCGATCAAGGTCAGCCCCACGGCTGAGCTGCGTGCACGCTGGACCTCTTTCCGCTCACCGAGCCCTTTGAACAATACGGCAAGTCCATCATCTCCGCGCGCATTTGGCCAGGCCGACATCGCATACACCATGAACCAGCGGCTCCAGATCATGGGCAGGATCAGCAGCGCACCGTACACCCAGTGGCCCCGGGCAATAAAGTCGGCGATCAGCGCCGCTTTCATCATCAGCAGCAAGACGCAGGCGATCACGCCCATGGCGCCCACACGACTGTCTTTCATAATCTCCAGCATCCGTTCACGGGTACGATAACTGAGCAAGCCATCCGCCGTATCCATCCATCCGTCAAGATGAAGGCCACCAGTGAGCCATACCCATAACGTCAAGGTCAGGACAGCAGCCGGAAAGGCAGGAAGAACTGCACCGCTTAAGGCTCCCGCGAGCCAGACACACAGACCGATTGCAGCACCGACCAGCGGATAAAAGACAACACTTTCCCGCAGCAGCGGAGAGACAAAATCGATTTGCATTTTGACAGGGAAACGGGACAAAAATTGAAAAGCGGCTGCCGCCGCGGCATGTTTGCGCTGAGGAGCAGGCGTGCCATCCTTCATAAGCGATACTCCTTGCTTTTTAGCTCAATCGCGATGCCTACGGTCACCAGGAACACTTCACCGCATATCGCCGCAATGCGCTGATTCAGTACACCGGCCAAATCCCGATATTTCCTGCCAAGGGCATATTCTGGTACGATTCCGTCCCCCACTTCATTCGTAACCAGAACAAGCAAACCGGGATAGGTTCGAATCGCTTCAACCAGCGCGTCCAAATGTCCCTGTAACACCTGCTTCTCGTCATGCTCATGTGCTAACAAAACATTCGTCAGCCACAGCGTCAGGCAATCCACCAGAATGGTGGGTGCAGAAGTCCCTGTATGCCCTTCACCCATGCGGCTTATCAAAGCAGGCAAATGTATCGGCTCTTCCATCGTATGCCACAGATAACCTGATGCCTCGCGCTGATGCTGATGCATGGCGATACGCTCGCGCATTTCATCATCGTACGCCTGGGCTGTCGCCACATACCAGGCCTCCGAGGAACGCTGCATGCAGAGACGTTCGGCAAAGGAGCTTTTGCCACTGCGTGCCCCGCCCGTCACCAGCACACTCATCGGGAACCCTCTCTTTGCACGGATGAGTCATCCGACACAGCGGAGTCAGAAGCAGGGCTTGTCCCGTCCGAGACACCCGCGCTTGCAAAGGTAGCCATCTCGTTCAGAATAAGACATGCTGCGTCAATTAGATGAAGACTGAGCACACCACCTGTGCCTTCACCCAGACGCATGTCCAGATCAAGCATCGATTTCAGGTCCAGTTCACGCAGCAGCGCTCCATGTCCATTTTCATGTGAAGTATGAGAAGCGATCATATAAGCTGTGCTCAGCGGTGCAAGTTGTCTCGCAACCAGCGCTGCTGCGGTAGAGATGAACCCGTCTACAACGACCGGGCAACGATGAGCTGCTGCTGCGAGGATAACCCCCGTGAGTCCGGCAATCTCCAGTCCACCAACCTTGCACAGAACATCCATTGCATCTTCCGGGTTCGGAGCGTTTACGCTAAGCGCCCGGCTGACTACAGCAGCCTTGCGCTGCAAGCCTGCATCATCAATGCCGGTACCTCTCCCCACGGCGGCGGCAGGGGCAACTCCGGTTAGTGCGCTCATTACGGCAGCACTTGCAGTGGTGTTGCCAATTCCCATTTCTCCGGTGACAAACAACTGTGTTCCCTTCGCCACCTCTGCCGATACCACTTCGGCTCCTGCAAGGATAGCCCGAACCGCCTCATCCCGGGTCATCGCTGCGCCTCGGGCCATATTGGCCGTGCCTTTGCGAATTTTACGGGAGAGCAAGCCCGGATGTTCAAGATCGGCATTCACCCCGATATCCACACAGATCACATCAGCACCTGCGTGACGTGCAAGCACATTCACGGCTGCGCCCCCAGCGAGGAAATTCATGACCATCTGCGGGGTTACTTCAGCAGGAAAAGCACTGATGCCTTCTTCCACTACGCCGTGATCTGCGGCCATGACAATGACCGCCCTGTGATCAAAACGCGGACGTACATTGCCCGTCATGCCTGCCAGGCGGATTACCAGCTCTTCCAATTTGCCCAGACTCCCGGACGGCTTCGTCAACGAATCCACGTGCGCAGAGGTCGCTGCCGCCACTTTCTGGTCAGGAGCGGCAATCCTTTGCGTTAATTGCTCCAATACCTGTTCATTATTCATACAACCAGCACTTCCTTCATCAAAATATGGGTTGCCCCGCTTCATTTAATCGATATCCCGCCGCAGCAGCAGTTGAGGTATCGCATGGTCGGGATGGGAAACAATTGCGGGTTTGACGCGAAATATGTCCTGAATATTCTCATCGTTGATTAACGTATGAGGCGTACCCTTTCCCACCGCTACGCCCTCTCGCAGCGCCAGAATGTGATCGCAAAATAACGCGGCGAGATTCAGATCATGCAGCACAGCCACAATCGTAATGTTATTTCTCTGTCGCCATGCCGATAACAATTCCATGAATTGCAATTGATACTTAATATCCAGAAACGTAGTCGGCTCGTCCAGCAGCAGCAACCGCGGCTCCTGAGCCATAACTTTGGCAAGTGCGACCCGTTGTCGTTGCCCGCCGCTGAGTGCATCCAGCGGTCTGTCCGCCAGCTCCGTCAATCCCAGGTCTTCAAGCACTCTGTCTACCACAAGTGCCCCATCACCCGCTTCCCGCCCCAACCAGTTCTGGTACGGATATCTCCCCATCTCCACCACGTCTCGTACGGGATAAGAGATGGGTGGCAAGCCGTCCTGCTGCAATACAGCGATCATGCGCGACAGGTCCTTACGGCTGTATGAGCCGATGTCTCGACCATCGATACGGAT
>Ga0209437_100560_pt1 | contig 24597 bp, 27 predicted proteins | sample AraplaL_Cvi_mTSA_FD_184266 | JGI IMG/M metagenome (GOLD analysis project Ga0209437, IMG submission 184266) | Arabidopsis root microbial communities from the University of North Carolina, USA - plate scrape CL_Cvi_mTSA (SPAdes) (version 2) | ecosystem: Host-associated > Plants > Roots > Endosphere...
CAATCCCCGCCCAGGCTGACGCCTCCGCCGATGAGGTGATAGGCATGCATGCTTTCATTGAGCCATAGGATGGCGAACAGCGCCGTCAGCACCGGCAGCAGGTTGATGAAGATGCTGCAGCGATTCGGACCGAGCTTTTTGACGCCTTCAATCCACAGGAACGACAGCAGGATCGACGAGCCGATGCCGGAGTAGGCGATCAATGGCAGCGTGCGCGCATCAAGCGCCGCCGTGCCGGCCGGCAGCAGCAGGAATTGGGGCAGCATCAGCACCAGCGCGGCGACGGCCTGCACGTAGACCGCCTGCCAGACCGGCACGTCCATCTTCCAGCGGCGCAGCAGCACGCCGTACAACGCATAGGACAATGCCGCCAGCAGCATCAGTGTGTCGCCCAGATGGACGCCTTCGCGCATCGCCGCGCCGAGGTCGCCGTGACCGACCAGGTACAGCAAGCCGGTGAACGACAGCAGTCCGCCCGCAGCCATGCCGACCGTGACCGCTTCGCCCAGAACGATCACGCTCAGCAGCGCCGTCAGCAAAGGAATCAGCGCAGTGACGATGGCCATGTTGGTGGCCGTGGTGCTCTCGGCCGCGCGGTAGGACAGGCTCTGGAACAGCGCCATCGCCAGCAGTCCGGACAACGCCAGTTGCCACCAGTGACGCCGGATCTGGGCACGATTGCGCCACAGCGGACGCAGCATGAACGGACTCATGATCAGCAGCACCAGAATCAGTCGATAGAAGGTGATGGCGGTCGGCGAGATGGCGGAAGCCGCCATTTTTGAAACGATGACGTTGCCGGCCCACAGCACGATGGCGAGGAACGGATAAAGGTAGGAAGTCAGTGGCATGGCAGAGCAATCACAGATGGCGAGGCGCCCATCTTGCTGCGGATCGCCAAGTCCGTCGCGTGCTAACATGCCTTCAGTTGTCGCAAAAGTGACAACGCCATTTCAGGCGCCATGGACACCTCCAACTACCACCACATGATCAACGCCAACGCGCCTGCTGCGGCGCTGGCGATCGACTATCCGCACGGCCACGTGATCGAGCTGCACCGGCACGCCTACGCGCAGCTGCTGTATGCCATTGAAGGCGTGCTGGTGGTGGAAACCGCCGAAGGCCGCTGGGTGGTGCCGCCCACGCGCGGCGTCTGGCTGCAGCCGGAAGTCGATCATCAGGTGCGCATGCGCGGCGACGTCAAGATGCGCACCGTGTTCGTCAACATGCAGGAGTTGCCGAACATGCCGCAGGAGAATTGCGTGCTCGATATCCCGCCCTTGCTGCGCGAGCTGATCGTCGCTGCTGTCGGCATCGGACCTGCACTCATTGCGGACGGTCGCGACTGGCACCTGCTGCGATTGCTGGTCCACGAACTGCGTTCGGTGCCGGTGCTGCCTTTGTATCTGCCGCTGCCGGCGGATCGCGGCTTGCGGGTGATCTGCGAAGCGCTGATGGCACAGCCGGATGACGACGCCACGGTCGACATGCATGCGCAGCAACTGGGCATCGCCACGCGCACTTTCCATCGTCTGTTCCTGCGCGAAACCGGCATGCGTTTCAGCCACTGGCGACAACAGGCGCGGCTGTTGCTGGCGCTGGAAAACCTGGCGCGCGGCGACAAGATCATCGACGTCGCGCTCGATCACGGCTACACCAGCCAGAGCGCATTCGCGGCAATGTTCAAGAAACATTTCGGAATAGCGCCAAGCCGTTTCTTCCGCTGAAACCGATGCGCTGACACCGCGCTTATTTCCGCGTTGCAACGCAGCATCCGCAACTGGTGTAAACTTGCCGCACCTTAGAAGGCCGTCAGAAGCGGGGACAGGCAACGCAACGCCCGCCGCCGAAACAGCCCGAACACTTTCCTGTCGTACCGCATCATCGTGTCCCCCTCGCTTATCGTTCCGCTCATCGTCGGCTGTGCGCTGTTCATGGAAAACATGGACGTCACCGTCATCGCCACTTCCTTGCCTGCGCTCGCGCGCGATCTCGGCCAGGATCCGATCACCCTGAAACTTGCGTTGACCTCGTACGTGGTCAGTCTCGGCGTGTTCATCCCGATTTCCGGCTGGGTGGCGGACAAGGTCGGCGCACGCACGATTTTCCGTTCGGCGATGATCACCTTCATGACCGGCTCGATCCTGTGCGCCTTGTCGGACTCGCTGCTGACCTTCGTCGCCGCACGCTTCCTGCAAGGCATCGGCGGCGCCATGATGGTGCCGGTGGGGCGCATTATCATCGTGCGTTCGGTGTCCAAGGCCGAACTCGTCAAGGCCATCAGTTACCTGACCTTGCCGTCGCTGATGGGGCCGGTGATCGGGCCACCGCTGGGCGGCTTCATCACGACGTATTTCCATTGGCGCTGGATCTTCCTGATCAACATCCCGATCTGCATCCTGGGCCTGTATCTGGCCGGGCGCTACATTCAGAATTTCCGTGAAGAAGATCCCGCGCCGCTGGACATGAAGGGTTTCCTGCTGACCGCTTGCGGCGGCGGGGTGGCGATGCTGGGCTTTTCGCTGATCGGCAACCATCTGGTGCCGCAGGAATGGCCGATCATCATGTGCGTGGCCGGTTCGGTGGCCTTGTTCTTCTACTTCCGCCACGCCATGCGCACCGAGTTTCCCTTGCTCGATCTGCGCCTGCTGAAGATCCCGACCTTGCGCGCCAGCGTGCTGGGCGGCTCGCTGTTCCGCGTCGGACTCGGCGCGGTGCCGTTCCTGCTGCCGTTGGCCTTGCAGGAAGGCTTGGGACTCAATCCGTTCGAGGCCGGCACCATTACCTGCGCCTCGGCCTTCGGCGCGATGTTCATGAAGGCGCTGGCGTCGATGGTGCTGCGCCGTTACGGCTTTCGTACGGTGCTGATGGTCAACGCGGTGTTCGCCGGCATGGCGATCGCGTCGTATGGCATCTTCTCATCGCACACGCCTTACGTCGTGATGCTGCTGGTGGTGCTGATGGGCGGCTTCTTCCCTTCGTTGCAATTCACTTGCCTCAACTCCATCGCCTACGCCGACATCAGCAACCGCGACGCCGGCCGCGCCACGAGTCTTGCCAGCGTGGTGCAGCAATTGTCGCTGGGCATGGGCGTGACCATCGCCGGCCTGGTGCTGCAAATCTCGAACTACCTGCAAGGCCACGCGACCATCGTCGAAGCCGATTTCTGGCCGGCGTTCCTGGTGGTGGGCCTGTTCTCGGTGGCGTCGGTACCGGTGACGGCGCGCCTGCCGAAGAACGCCGGCATGGAGCTCACGCGCAACGTCGGCAAGTAACATAAAACCGACGTGCTTCGATAGGCAGGCTGCGAGGCGCGTATTATGATGGCGCGTCTTCTTCCTTCGGAGTTCCCATGCTGCCCCTCAAGAAATTCAAACATGCTCCCATCGCTGCAGCCCTGGTACTGACCAGCACGCTGGCGTTCGCGCTGTCGCTGTCCGACCTCAGCAACCAGGACGCCACCAGCGGCCTGAAAGCGGCATTGGAGAAGGGCGCCAACGTCGCCGTCTCGAAGCTCGGCGTGGAGAACGGCTTCCTCAACAACGACAAGGTCAAGATCCAGTTGCCGGGACCGCTGCAGCAAGCCATGCCGCTGCTCAAGATGACAGGTCAGGGGCAGAAACTGGACGACCTGGTGGTGTCGATGAACCGCGCCGCCGAATCGGCCGTGCCGCTGGCCAAGCCGCTGCTGATCAATGCGGTCAAGTCGATGTCGGTGAGCGACGCCAAGAACATCCTGTCCGGCGGCGAGACCTCGGTGACGGATTTCTTCCGCCAGAAGACCGCCACGCCGCTCGGCGAAAAATTCCTCCCCATCGTCAAGAAGATCACCGATAAGAACGGCCTCTCCGCCAAGTACAACGGCACCATGGGCCAGGTCGCCAAGACCGGTCTGGTGTCGGGCGACCAGGCCACGGTCGAGGGCTATGTCACGCAGCGTTCGCTGGACGGCCTGTTCTACATGATCGGCGAAGAAGAGAAGGCCATTCGTGCCGATCCGATCGGCGCCGGCAGCGCAATCATCGGCAAGGTGTTCGGGGCGCTCAAGTAAGCGCTGGTTTTTGCTCGAAAACCTCTGAAAACCGGCCTTTTTGGCCGGTTTTTCGTTTCTACAGATTCGCCGGTTATGACTTCTTCAATTGTCATTTCTGGACTTCATTAAGCAAGTCGGTTATACTGCCGTCTGTCCTAGCGACAACACTTGTTCAACTACTAAGTAATTCCTGATCCGTTCGCGGGTCGTCTCGTTGTCCGGCATGCCGATTTACTGCCGCCGGATGCATACATCGTCGATTGCGCCTCAGTGCCGGTCGATTTCATCGCTGCCTCGGCAGCACAGGTTCGTATCCAAACGATTAGCCCTGCGAGGGCGGCGAACCAACACAAATAGTCAAAGCGCTGTCGCGGTTTCGATATCGGCATTTCATTGATCTCGACCATGGCGGCCACACAGGGGGAACCATGACGAGAAATCTCCGCAACGTCATCGGTGGCGCAGCCGTTTTCGTGCTCGCCGTCGCCGGCCTGATTCATTGGATCGGGATGGACGTCATCACGCAGTACCGCAGCGACCTGATCTACTACACCGGCAAGCATCTGCAACTGGTCGCGTGGTCGATGCTGCTGGCGATCGCCACCGGCATTCCGGCCGGCATCGCGCTGAGCCGGCCGTCGCTGGCGCGCCGCGCCGAGTATTTCATCCAGGTCTTCAACATCGGCAACACGATCCCGTCGATTGCGGTGTTGGCGTTGGCGCTGGCCTTCTTCGGCATCGGCAACTGGCCGACCATCCTGGCGCTGTGGCTGGCGTCGCTGCTGCCGATTGTGCGCAATACCTTTGAAGGCCTGAAGAACGTGCCGGCGCCGCTGCGCGAAGCGGCCAAAGGTATCGGCATGAAGCCTTACCAGGTGCTGCTGCGCGTCGAGCTGCCGAACGCCTTGCCGATCATCGTCGGCGGCATCCGCACCGCGCTCGTGATCAACGTTGGCACCGCGCCGCTGTCGATGCTGATCGGCGGCGAAAGCCTGGGCGGATTGATCTTCCCCGGCATCTACCTGAACAACCACGGTCAGTTGCTGCTGGGCGCTGCTGCGACCGCCTTGCTGGCCTTGCTGCTGGATGCGGTGGTCACGCTGCTGTCGCGCTGGTATCTGTCGCGCCGCGGCCTGGCGTAAGCCGGGTGCACAACAACAAAAAGGGAACAGCATGAAATCTTCTTATTTTTTACGCGCATTCTTTCTTGCGCTGAGCCTGCTGACGTTTGGGGCCGCATCGGCCGCCACGCTGGTTGTGGGCGGCAAGAACTTCACGGAGCAACTGATCCTGTCATCGATGACCGCACAGTATCTGCGCGCCAAGGGTTATGACGTCGATCTGCGCAATGGTCTGGGTTCGACGCTCATGCGCAAGGCGCAGGAAAGCAAGCAGCTCGACATCGTTTGGGAATACACCGGCACCTCGCTGATCGTCTACAACCACGTCGACGAAAAGCTCGATGCCGAAACCACCTATGCGCGCGTGAAGGAACTCGATCAGAAAATCGGCCTGATCTGGCTCAACGAGTCCGGTCTCAATAACACCTACGCCTTCGCCATGCCGCAAAAGCTGGCCGACGAACAAGGCATCAACACGCTGGACGATCTCGCGCATCACATCACGCAGGAGCAGCAGACCGGCGGCAAGCCGCAGCTGATGGGCGTGGATTATGAATTCGCCTCGCGTCCCGACGGCCTTGAGCCGATGCAGAAGCTCTACAATTTCCGGCTCGACCGCAGCGAGGTCAAGCAGATGGATCCGGGACTGGTCTACACCGCCTTGCGCAACGAGCAGTTGTATGTCGGCCTGACGTATTCCTCGGATGGCCGCATCAAGGGCTTCAACCTGAAACTTCTGGAAGACAACAAGGGTTACTTCGCCGCGTACAAGGCGACGCCGGTGGTGCGCGAAGAAGTGCTGCAGGCGCATCCACAATTGGCGGAACAACTGAACGCCTTGTCCGCCGTCATCGACACCGAAAAAATGACCGACCTGAACAAGCGCGTCGACATCGACCAGGAGCCGATCGCCAAGGTCGTCACCGAATTCCTGCAGCAGCAGGGACTGATCTGAGGAGCCGGCCATGAATCTGATCGATTACCTTGCCGGCGACTGGCACAACATCCTCAACCTGACGCTGCAGCATCTGAAGCTGGTCGGCATCGCCGTCAGCCTCGCCATCGTCATCGGTGTGCCGCTGGGCATCCTGATCACGCGGCATCGCTGGCTGGCCACGCCCTTGCTCGGTCTCGCCACGGTGGTGCTGACTCTGCCGTCGATTGCGCTGTTCGGCCTGATGATCCCGGTGTTCTCGCAATTCGGCGCCGGCATCGGGCCGCTGCCGGCGATCACGGCGGTGTTCCTGTACTCGCTGCTGCCGATTATGCGCAACACCTTCCTCGCGCTCGACAACATCGACAGCGGCATCCGCGAAGCCGGAATCGGCATCGGCATGACCTTCTGGCAGCGCCTGCGCATGGTGGATCTGCCGCTGGCGCTGCCGGTGATCCTCGGCGGTGTGCGCACGGCGGTGGTGATGAACATCGGCGTGATGGCGATCGCTGCTGTAATCGGCGCCGGCGGCCTGGGTGTGCTGATCCTGCATGCGATCAGCCAGAGCAACATGCAAAAACTGGTGGTGGGCGCCGTGCTCATCAGCGTGCTGGCGATCGTCGCCGACATGCTGCTGCAGGGCCTGCAACGACTTCTGACTCCGAAAGGACTGCAAAAATGATAGAACTCGAACAACTCAGCAAAACCTATACGCAAAAAAACGGCACGCCGGTGAAGGCGGTCGATTCCGTCAGCCTGAAGGTGGCCGAAGGCGAGATCTGCGTCTTCCTCGGTCCGTCCGGTTGCGGCAAGACCACTACGCTGAAAATGATCAATCGCCTGATCGCACCGACTTCCGGTCGCGTGCTGCTCAACGGCGAAGACACCACCGGCATCGACGAAGTCAGCCTGCGCCGCCACATCGGTTACGTGATCCAGCAGATCGGCCTGTTCCCCAACATGACCATCGAAGAAAACATCACCATCGTGCCGCGCCTGCTGGGCTGGGACAAGAAGCGCTGCCGCGAGCGCGCGACCGAACTGATGGCGATGGTGGCGCTGGATCCGGCGAAATTCCTCAAACGCTATCCGCGCGAACTGTCGGGTGGCCAGCAACAGCGCATCGGCGTGATCCGCGCGCTGGCGGCCGATGCGCCGGTGTTGCTGATGGACGAGCCGTTCGGCGCGGTCGATCCGATCAACCGCGAATCGATCCAGAACGAGTTTTTCCAGATGCAGCGGCAGCTCAAGAAGACCGTGATCATGGTCAGCCACGATATCGACGAAGCGATCAAGCTGGGCGACCAGGTGGCGATTTTCCGCGCCGGCAAGCTGGTGCAGTTCGACCATCCGGATACCTTGCTGGCGCGTCCCAAGGATGATTTCGTCAGCGCCTTCGTCGGCCAGGACCATACGCTCAAGCGCCTGCTGCTGGTGCGCGCAGGCGATGCCGCGACGACGCCCTCGACCGCGCGCCCGGGCTTGCCGCTACAGGATGCGATGGCCTTGATGGATGATCAGGATGCGCGTTACCTGACCATCACCGACAACGACAACCGCGCGCTCGGTTACGTAAGCCGACGCGATATCCGCAGCGCGGGAACGAACGGCGTCAGCGGCGACAAGGTCAAGCCTTTCAATCTCAACGCAACGCCGGACGAAAACCTGCGCGTGGTGTTGTCGAAGATGTACAAGCACAGCGCCAGCTGGATGCCGGTCATTGATGCAGAGGGAAAATACCTGGGAGAAGTGACGCAGGATTCGATTGCCGACTATCTGAGTTCGGGCAAGTCGCGCGGCCAGAAGATGGCCGCCTGAGACAAACAACAATAAGCAGCAGCGATAAAAAAAGCCCCGGAAGTCCGGGGCTTTTTTACGTCACAGCAAGCGATGCATGAACACCGCTTTGCCGGTCGTAGGATTCAGTTCATAGCCGACGAAGCCGCTGGAAGCGTAGAGCGAACGCGCCACGGTGTTGCCTTCCAGGACTTCCAACGTGATCTTGCAGCAACCCAGTTCGCGTGCGCAGGCGTCGACCGCCTGCATCAGCAGCTTCGCAATGCCGCGTCCGCGATAAGCGGGCGCCACGGCGAAGTCGTGGATGTTGAGCAGCGGCTTGCAGGCGAAGCTGGAAAAGCCTTCGATGCAATTGGCAAAGCCGGTCGCCTGCTCGCCGTCGAACGCCAGGAACACATGCACTGCCGGGCGCTTGCGCAATTCGTCGATCAGATGGGCGCGGACGAATTCGCTGATGCCTTCGCCGCCTCCCATCAGGTCGGATGCATACGCGTCGAGCATCTCGAGTATGGCGACGCCGTGTCGCGGATTGTTGAGGTCAGCTTTGACGACGTTGATCAATTCGGATGCCTTTCTGCGCGATGCAATCGGAAGCGGCTATTTTACCTGCCGCGACCGCCGGAGCGGTGCGTCGATGCAGGACGCGCAGCAGGACCGCGATTCTGCGCAGGACCTGCACCTTGAGGCTTGGCCGGACCGCCTTGGCGCGGCTTGGCTGCTGCTTGGCCCTGGCCGCCGGTTTTCGGCTGCTGGGAACGGTTTCCTCCGCCACCACCACCGCCATTGCCGCCGCGACCACCGCCGCCACCTTGTGGACGACGTCCGCCGCCGCCACCGCCGCGATGACCTTCGCTGCGCAACTGGATCGGTTGCGGCTTGGCCTTCGGATCGGGTTCAAAGCCGGGCACGATTTCGACCGGGATTTCACGCTTGATGAAACGCTCGATATCGTTCAGCAGATCGCGTTCGTCGACGCAGACCAGCGACACGGCTGAGCCGGTGGCGCCCGCGCGGCCGGTGCGACCGATGCGGTGGACGTAGTCTTCGGAAACGTTCGGCAGGTCATAGTTGACCACGTGCGGCAGTTGGTCGATGTCGATGCCGCGTGCAGCGATATCGGTAGCGATCAGCGCTTGCAGCTTGCCGTCCTTGAAGTCGGCCAGGGCGCGGGTACGCGCCGCCTGGCTCTTGTTGCCGTGGATCGCCATGGCGGTGATCTCGTCACGCGCCAATTGTTCGACCAGCTTGTTGGCGCCGTGCTTGGTGCGGGTGAACACCAGCACCTGGTTCCACTGGTTGGTCTTGATCAGATGCGCCAGCAGCGGGTGCTTCTTGTCGCGGTCGACCGGGTGGATCTTCTGGCCGATCACTTCCACGGTGGAATTGCGGCGCGCCACTTCGATCATTGCCGGCGAATTCAGCAGGCCGTCGGCCAGTGCCTTGATTTCGTCGGAGAAGGTGGCCGAGAACAGCAGGTTCTGGCGCTTCTTCGGCAGGACCGCGAGGATCTTCTTGATGTCGCGGATGAAGCCCATGTCGAGCATGCGATCGGCTTCGTCCAGGATCAGGACTTGCACGTTCTTCAGGTCGACCGTGTTTTGCTGCATGTGGTCGAGCAGGCGGCCTGGTGTCGCCACCAGGATATCGACGCCTTGCTTGAGCAGACGGATTTGCGGGTTGATGCCGACGCCGCCGAAGATGCAGGCGGAAGTCAGCGGCAGGTACTTGCCGTAGACGCGCACGCTTTCTTCGACCTGCGCCGCGAGTTCACGCGTCGGGGTCAGGATCAGCGCGCGGATCGGCACGTGGCCGTTGACCTTGACGCGTTCGACAGACGACAGGCGCTGCAGCAGCGGCAGCGTGAAGCCGGCGGTCTTGCCGGTGCCGGTTTGTGCGCCGGCCAGCAGATCGCCGCCGCCGAGTACGGCAGGCACGGCTTGCATCTGGATTGGCGTGGGCGTGGTGTAGCCTTGTTCGGTTACGGCACGAACGATTTCCTCGGAAAGACCGAGAGATGAGAATGACATAGTGGGATTTTAAAAATATCGGCCTGTCGCCGCAGTGGGCGCCAGTCGCAGGCAAACGGGTTGAAACGTCGGGAAGACAGCGGACTTTGACTGGAGAATGTGCCGCACGGGGCGCAGTATAACAGGTGCGGGGAAGGGGCGTGGATAAATCTGGCTCGGCGGCGTGCAGCGCAGGCCGCCGGGCCTGACGGGCGTCAGGACGATATGCTTCAGGCGTCCAGCAGGCGCAATCCGATGGTGCCGCCGATGATCAGCGCAATGCACACCAGGCGCAGCGGCGACAACGCATCGTTGAACAGGTAAATGCCGAGCACCGCGACGCCGACCGAGCCGGTGCCGGTCCAGATCGCATAGGCGGTGCCGGCCGGCAGATTACGCATGGCCAGCGTCAGGAACAGCACGCTGCAGGCGGCCGCGCCGACGCCGATCAGGCTGGGCGTCAAACGGGTCCAGCCGTTTGCGTACTTGAGCGCGATCGCCATGATGATTTCCACTACACTTGCCAATGACAGGAATACCCAAGCCATTATTTTTCTCCGTGAATTGAACAGGCGCTCAGCTTAGGAGTGGAGCGTGAGTCCAACAAGAAGGCACTTTTTGGTAACCATGAAACCGGTAAAAAAACTCCCCGTAGAAGAACCGCAAACCGATATCTACAGTCTCGCCTGCCCGTCGCGCAAGGCGCTGGAACTGGTCGGCAGCAAGTGGGCCTTGTTGATTTTCCCGGCGCTGGCGGCGGGGCCGATGCGCAACAGCGCGCTGCTGCGCAAGATCGAAGGCATCTCGCAAAAGATGTTGACGCAGACGTTGAAGGAGCTTGAGCGCAACGGTCTGGTGACACGCTGCAACCTCGAGACGGCGGCGCCGCACGTGGAATACGAACTGAGCCCGCTGGGAGAATCGTTGAGCGATACGCTGATCGCGCTGGACAACTGGGCCGAACGCCATCACGCGGATCTGCAGCGTGCGCGTGAACAATTCGACAATGAAAAAGCCGACGAACAGGTCGCCGGCCGTCTGGTGCACAAACTCAAATAGAGACTCAGCTGCGCGCTTGTCCGGCGAGGAATTCCTGTAGCGGCGGCAGCACCAGCTTGCTCTGCATCAGGCCGCCGAAATGCGTCACGCCCGGCAGCGACACAAAGCGTGCGCGCGGCAGTAACCCGGCGCAGCGCTCGACCGCCGCATGGCGCGCATCGGCGTCGCCGCAAAACATCAGGCAGGGCAGGTCGATCAGCGGCAGCAATTCTTCCATCGTGACGCGCGGCTGTTGGGCGGCAGCAGCCAGCGCCTGCAGGTCGTTGGCGCGGATCATCATCTTCACTTCGGGCGAGATGCGCTCATTGAGCACGCTTTCAAATGCTGTGATGAACGCGTTGGCGTCGGCGCCGTCGAGCCCCTTGAAGGCATTCCAGCTGGTGTCGGCATATGGATGCGCAGCGCCCAGCGTCAGCGATTGCAATCGTTCGCGTGCGTGGCGCACCATGCCGTAACCGACCCAGCCGCCGAGCGAATAGCCGCAGTAATGAACCTTGTCGATACCGAGGTCGTCGAGCACTGCAACCACATCGGCGCTGCGTTGTTGCAGCGTGTAGGCATCGGTCTCGCGCGGCTTGTCGCTGAGACCGTGGCCCAGTGCATCGAGCGCGATGACGCGATAGTGTTGTTGCAAGACTTCGGTGAAACCGAAGAAGCGCCAGGCTTGCGAGCTGCTGGTGAAGCCGTGGTGCAGGAACAGGTCAGGGCCCTGGCCGCTGACTTCGTAATGGATGCGCCGTCCGGCGCTGACGACAAATGGCATGGGATGAAATGAAAATGGGTTCAGGCCTGGGTGGGCTTGCACTTGTTGAGCAGCGCCTGCGAGCGGCTGCGGATTTCTTCGTTGGAGAGATCTTCCTTGTGCGTGGCGATCGACCAGATATGGCCGTAGGGATCGCGCAGCATGCCTGAGCGGTCGCCGTAGAACTGATCCTGTACGGCGCGTAGTTGGGCGGCGCCTGCAGCGATAGCCTGAGCGAACACGGCATCGACGTCGTCGACGTATATCAGCAAGCTGACGCCGGCGCCGCCGAGCGTCTTGGGGCAATGGATGCCCATTTCGATGAACTCATCGGCGAGCATGACGCGGGCGTTGCCGATCTGGATTTCGGCGTGCCAGATTTTATTGTGGGGACCGTCGAGGCGCATGACTTCGGTCGCGCCGAAGGCCTGTTTGTAAAACGTGATCGCACTGGCGGTGTCGGAGACGATCAGATAAGGCGTGACGTTGCTGTAGCCTTCGGGAATGGGATTGACTGCCATGCTCGTCTCCTTGGGTGGCTGGGAAGCGCTGCAAATTGCATCGCTTCCCTGGCGTGACTTGGTGACTGCTCCGGCTCTCCGACCGGATTGTGATGCTGATGTAGAACTGAAGCCTGAATCAAGTCTGAGTCAAGTTTGAATCTTATGCGAATTCAGACAGCAAATTGACTTGCTGCGAGAAAATCTTTGGATTACCGGCCAGGACGTCGCCCTTGTACAGGTAGTCCGCTTCGCCCTTGAAGGTGCCGACGATGCCGCCGGCTTCGGTCACCAGCAGCGAGCCGGCGGCGATGTCCCAGGGCTTCAGTCCTTTTTCGAAGAAGCCGTCGAGGCGGCCGGCGGCGACGTAGGCCAGATCCAGCGCTGCAGCGCCTGGACGGCGCAGGCCGGCGCAGCTTTCCGTCATGATCTTGAACATTTTCATGTATTCGTTCAGGCCGTCCATGTCGCGGAACGGAAAGCCGGTGCCGATCAGGCCATCGGCGATCTTGTCGCGCTTGCTGACGCGGATGCGCTTTTCGTTGAGGTAGGCGCCGGCGCCCTTGGAGGCGGTGAACAGGTCGTTGCGGGTAGGGTCGTAGACGACGGCTTGCGTGATCTGGCCGCGCTGTTGCAGCGCGATCGAGACGCAATATTGCGGGAAGCCGTGGATGAAGTTGGTGGTGCCGTCGAGCGGATCGATGATCCAGACGTTTTCATTTTCGTCGTGCAGGTTGGCCGATGGGCCGGATTCTTCCGCCAGGATGGCGTGGTCGGGATACGCAGTCTTCAGGACCTCAATGATGGCGTCTTCCGCCGCCTTGTCGACTTCGGTGACGAAGTCGTTGTGTTGCTTCTTGGTGACCTTGAGCAAGGAGACGTCGAACGATGCGCGATTGATGACGGCGGCGCCGCGACGAGCGGCCTTGATCGCCGTATTGAGCATTGGGGGGATAAGCATCCTGAGGGTTCCGTTAAAATGGCGTCTTCGCCGCCCGGTTCGCTACCTGGCGGGCAAAGTTGCACAACAATGAAATTAATGAGCGATGCACTGTCCGAAATTGCCGGTTTGTCATCAAACCGGCATTGTCAGGCGTGTTTTGGATCGTTTTTGATCCTGAGCAGGCCTGTTTACGATGTTTCCTGACGTGCGAATACCGCTATTTTAAATGAACACGCCCAAAATCGATAATTCTGTTTTCAAGCGCCTGCGTTTTGTGTTGGTGGAAACCAGCAGTCCAGGCAATATCGGCGCGGCTGCACGCGCCATCAAGACCATGGGTTTCGGCGAGCTGGTGCTGATCAATCCGCGCTTTCCCAATGCGCTCGAGGAAGAGGCCGCGGTGGCCTTCGCCAGCGGCGCTCAGGATGTGCTGTCCGGTGCGCGCATCGTGACCAGCATTGAGGAAGCGTTGCAAGATTGCAATTTCGCCGCCGCCATCAGTGCCCGCCTGCGCGAGTTTTCGCCGCCGGTAGTTTCGCCGCGCACGATCGCAGAGCAGATCGCCGGCGACATCGGGCTCAAGGCCGCGCTCATCTTCGGCAACGAGCGTTTCGGCCTGCCCAACGAGCTGGTGCAGAAATGCAATGTGCTGATCAATATCCCGGCCAACCCGGACTATTCTTCACTCAACCTGGCGCAGGCGGTGCAGGTGCTGGCCTATGAATGCCGCATGGCGGAACTGGGCGACCGCAGGCAGGCCAGCGACATCGGCTTCCAGGGCGAGATGGCCGGTGTGGCGGAGATCGAGGGCATGTTCCGCCATCTCGAAGAAGCGCTGGTGGCCATTGAATTCCTCAAGCCCGACAGCCCCAAAAAATTGATGCCGCGCCTCAAACGCCTGTTTGCGCGAACGCAGCTGGAAACCGAAGAGGTCAATATTTTGCGCGGCATCGCCCGCCAGATACTGACGCCCAAACAAGACAGAAAGCCCAAGCAATGAGCAAGTTGACCCTGGATCGCATCCTCCAGTCGCAAGGTTTCGGATCGCGCAAGTATTGCCGTTCGCTGATCGAAGACGGCGAAGTCGCCATCAACGGCGAAGTCGTCGACGACTACCGTTTTGCCCCCGATACCGAAGGCCTGGCGTTCACGCTGTTCGATGAAGAATGGACCTATCGCGAGCACGTCTACATCGCGCTGAACAAGCCCGCCAATTTCGAATGCTCGCGCAAGCCCAGCCATCATCCGGGCGTGCTGACGATCTTGCCGGAGCAGTTTTCGTGGCGCGACGTACAGCCGGTCGGCCGCCTCGATCACGACACCACTGGTTTGCTGCTGATGTCGGACGACGGTGCGTTCATCCACGCGCAGTCGTCACCCAAGCGTCACGTGCCCAAGGTCTACGCGGCCACCACGCACGACGCCGTGACGGACGAGTTGATCGCGCAATTGCTGGGCGGCGTGCAACTGCACGACGAACCGGCACCTTTAGCGGCGGTAACTTGCCGCAAACTCGACGCGCATGTGCTGGAGATCGTTCTGGAGCAGGGCAAATACCATCAGGTCAAGCGCATGCTGGCGGCCGCGGGCAACCATTGCAGCGCTTTGCGTCGCACCGCCATCGGCGGTTTGCAACTGAATGCCCTGGAGCTGGAAGAGGGCGAGTGGTGCTATCTTGACGCGGCGCAACTGGGTTTGCTGGTGCCGGCCTGACGCTGCGGTTCATGCCGGAAAGAAAATGGCCGCGACTGGAATCCAGCAGCGGCCATTTTGTGTACAGCACTAGGATCAGTGACGCGTATCCGTCTGCAGCACCGCATCGGCGGGCGTTTCGGTCAGGAATATCTGAGCGCAATCGACGGCATCGAACTCGTAATGCAATCCGCAGAAATCGCAATCGACGCTGAGTTTTTCCTGCGTGGCGAGCGCTTCTTCCACTTCAGACTGGCCGAGCATCTTGAGCATGTTGCCGACCTTTTCGCGCGAGCAGGTGCAATGGAATTCCGGATGCGAAGGCTCGAAGACGCGGATGGTTTCTTCCCAGAACAAACGATGCATCAGCGTCTCGATGTCGGTGCTCAGTAGTTCGTCCGTGCGCAGCGTGTTGCCCAGCATCGACAGGCGATTCCAGGTTTCCAGTTCTTCTTCGGACGTGACTTTGCCGACGTCCTTGCCGCCGTGGTTCGGCAGCTTTTGCAGCAGCAGGCCGCGCGATACTTTGCCGTCGGCGGCTAGCCACAGCTTGGTGTCGAGCTGCTCGGAGCGCAGCATGTAGTTTTCGATGACGGTCGCGATGGTGTCGCCGTCCAGTGGCACGATGCCTTGGTATGCCTGTTGACCGGGCATCTTGTCCTTCGGATCGAGCGTGATGGCAAAGCGGCCCTCGCCGTTGGCGTTGACCAGCTGTTCCAGCGTGGCGTCGTCGGCCACTTCCACGCCGTCGACCAGCTTGGCGGTGGCGCGCAGGCGCAGCTCCGAGTCGCATTCAATCACCAGCAAGCGGACCGGACCGTCGCCGTGGATCTGCATGACGACCATGCCGTTGAACTTGAGGTTGGCCGACAGCAGCGCCGCCGCCGACAACATCTGGCCGAGCAGCGCCTTGACCGCAACCGGATAGTCGCGACGCGCCAGCACCTGTTGCCAGGTCGACGAAATCTCCACCAGTTCTCCACGAACCGGGGCGTTTTCCACCATGAATTTTTGCAGCGTATCTTTCATTGTTTCTTTCTTGTTGCTCACTGACTCATCAATCCACAAGAAGCGGCGCGCGGCCGCATCGTGTGGTTGTGTTGTCGTGTTGTTGCCTTGCTTCGATGACGCTTCAGGCGATGCGTTTCAGACTGGTTTTAAACAATTGCGCGCGTTCGACATAACTGTCGGTGCCGGCACGCATGCGGGCGATATCTTCTTCGGTCAGGGTGCGCACGGCTTTTGCCGGTGAGCCGATGATCAGCGAATTCTCCGGGAATTCCTTGCCTTCGGTGACCAGTGCGCCGGCGCCGACCAGGCTGTTCTTGCCGATCTTCGCGCCATTGAGCACGATGGCCTGGATGCCGATCAGAGCGCCTTCGCCGATGGTGCAGCCGTGCAGCATGGCCTGGTGGCCAACCGTCACGTTCTTGCCGATGTGCATCGGATAGCCGACATCGGTGTGCAATACTGCGCCTTCCTGGACGTTGCTGTTTTCGCCGATGGTGATCAATTCATTGTCGCCGCGGATGCTTACGTTGAACCACACGCTGGCGTGTTCTTCCAGTTTGACCTTGCCGACCACCACGGCCGACTCTGCCACCCAGGCGGTTTCCGCGATTTCCGGCGTGTTTTCTTCCAACTTGTAAATTGCCATAATAAAATTGTCTCCTCGGTTATTCGAGAACACAGACATCCATATTGGGACAAACTGTGTTCCATCAACCCGCCATTTTACCGCTGCTGCCATAAATCATCGTGAATCCCTCGCCGACGCCCCATTTTCCTGAAGACAAGTTTTCTGCCGCGACCGAATTGCGCCGTGCCGCGCTGCATTGGCTGGTGCATACCGACAGCGCCGCCAAAGCGGCCGGCGTGCGCGCCATGTCGCAGGCCTGGCATGCAGGCAATCTGGTCTTGGATCGCGGAGCAGCCTTGTCTGCGGACGCTCCCGTGCCGGGCCGGCCGGCGCAGCCGGAGCTGGTGTCGCCGCTGCTGGTGAAGTCGCGCTCGATGCGTACCGAAGAAGGGCGGGCGGCGATGATCCATGCGTTGGCGCACATCGAATTCAACGCCATCAACCTCGCGCTCGATGTGATCTGGCGCTTCCCGGACATGCCCGAAACGTTCTACGCCGACTGGCTCAAGGTGGCTGACGAAGAGGCGTATCACTTCTCGTTGCTGGAGGCGCATTTGCAGGTGCTTGGTGGTGCCTACGGCGATTTCACTGCGCATAACAGCCTGTGGGACATGGCCGAGAAAACAAAAGACGACATTCTTGCCCGTATCGCGCTGGTGCCGCGTACCATGGAAGCGCGCGGACTCGACGCCGCACCGCCGGTGCGCAACAAATTGGCGCAAGCCGGCGACCACGCGGCGGCGGCCATCCTTGACATCATCATGCGCGACGAAATCGGTCACGTAGCCATCGGCAATCATTGGTATGGCTGGCTGTGTGAACAGCGGGGACTTGATCCGATCGCGACGTTTGCCCGCTTGACGATCGAATTCAAAGCGCCTGTGATGCGCGGGCCGTTCAACATGGAAGCGCGCCGCGCGGCAGGATTTACCGAGGCTGAACTGGCCTTGATGTAAGACGAAGGCGGTCTGGAAATCTTGTTATTTTTGCCGGGAATTATTACCGTTTTTACGTTTTGGATACCGTACTGTTTGCTCATCATGCTATCGTGCGGCAGGATGTTTTACCGGAATTGTTCCGCTGTTTTTCTTTTAAGAGGATGCTATGAAATTGATCAAAGTGATCGGCGCTGCGTTGGCGATCGGCGCGGTAGGACTGGCAATTTCCGCCTGCCAGAAGAAAGAGGAAACGCCAGGGCCCGCGGAAACCATGGGCAAGCAGATCGACAGCGCGGTGAAGAACGCCGGCGATCAGGCTGCAGTGGTTGCAGACAAGGCGCAGGAGAAGGCGGCGGAAGCCGGTCAGAAGCTGGACAAGGCCGTCGGCGACATGAAAGACGGCGCCAAGGATCTGACGCAGAAAGCCGGAGAAAAGATGGAAGCCGCAGGCCAGAAAATCCAGGACAAGGCAAAAGAAGCGCAGAAATAATTTCTCGCTTGCAGCACAGAAAACCCGCATGTCGCCATGCGGGTTTTTTTATATCCCGGCCTTGTGGATTTCAGCGATGACGCGCGCCTGGATAGTCGGGTCCAGCGCCAGCGCGACGTGGCCGATGCCGCTGATGGCGACGTTTTCAGCTCCGGGCAGGTGCGACGAGATTTGCGGCGAGACGATGTTATCGTGATGCGAATAGATGGACAGGATGACGGCGCGCGTGGCCGGTTCTTCAGTGGCGGCGAGTTTTTGCAGCCACTCGCTGCTGGTGCCTTCTTCTGCGCGGCCGAGCCAGTTCATTTCGCCGCAATTGATGCCGATGCCGAAGTTGGCGATGGTGGTGCCGTGATGCGGTGTCCCCAGCGTGATGACTTTGGCGATGTTGGCGCAGCCGTGATCGCGCAGGTAAGCGCGCGCCGCCAGCCCGCCCATGCTGTGGGCGACGATGACAATCTTGTCCTGGCCGCTTTCGGTTACCAGCCGCTGCACCGCTTCATGGACCAGGGGCGCATAGCCGTCGATGCTGCCGAACACCGGTTCCATGTCGACCGCGTAATGCGTGATGTGGGCCTCTGCCAATGCCTTGCTCATCCAGTGCCAATAGCCGCTGTTGCAGCCGTAGCCGTGGATCAGCAGCACCGGCAACGAGGTGGTGTCGGTATAGATGCGCTTGTCGAAGCGCTGGAACGGCATGCCCCACGAAGAGCACACCATGGTCGCGCAATATTCGCCGGCAAACAGCCGGAAGATGCCGGGCCAGCTCAGTTCAGGCGTGTGCGCCGACTTGGCGCGGTTGGGCCAGGTCAGGAAAAAGCTGTTGGCCGTGATCGAGGCGCGGAACAGCCCGACCATCGCCAGGCTGAGAACGATGGCGAGGGGAACGTTGGTGACATGCAGCTTGACGAGCAGGAGATAGAACAGGGCGGCGACACCGAATTGGGTCAACAGCAGGGTTCTGGCAATGCGGGCGATCATGCAGCGACGGCCTCTTGGTGATGGTCGAAACGACTAGCGTAACAGGATTGCATGACCGTTTTGTTGCAGCGCAGTTTATTGTTTCTTTTTTGGGGGATTCAGATCCACGATCCGCGTGCCTGCCAGGCGATCGTGCACGAACTGGCGTTGTGGATCGGCGTAGATCAGGACTGCCCAGGCCACGACATTGGCGGCAGGGATCCATATCAGCGTCCAGCCCTTGGCGCCCAGCACCCACGCCAGCGCCAGTCCCGGCAGGAACCACAGCCAACTGAGCAGGAAGCGCAGCAGCGCGCGCCATGCGTTGACCGGGGCGCCGTCAGCGCGGGTCAGACGGATGCGCCAGGTCTTCATCGCCAGCGTCTGGCCGCCGCGATTCCAGAACCAGATGAAGTACAGGCCGAGAATGACGAACAGCCAGCTTTCCAGCGCATGGCGCAGGTAAAGCGCATGACGCTGTTCGAGCACGGTCGAGAAGATCAGGGTCGAAATGAACACCACGCCGAACAGCAGCATGGATTCGTACACCATGCTGCACAAGCGACGGCGCAAGGACGGCGTGGGCAGGGAGGGGGAAACGGCAGCGGATGCGGGATTCGGTGCGGAGCTCAATGCGGTCTCTTCTCTTGATGGTGGCAAATATGATGCGGTAGATATGCGTACGAAGCGGAATGCATGATACGCGAACTGATGCATGAACTGTCACGCAAAAACGCCATGCCGGCGTGTTTTGCGCGGGCATGGCGTTTTGTTTGGCTGAGGCCTGTCGGGGAGGCCTTACTTGACCTCGGTGGGCGTCGTCGCGGCGGGTGTAACTTGGGTCGAGGGTGGCACCAGCGTCTGGTCCAGCGCCTCAGGCGGCAGCTGGATGGTCGGCGCAGCCTTGGCCTGGGTAGCTGGCAGCGCGGCGACGTGCTTGGGCAACTTGGCCTGCGAGAGTTTCTTCTTTTGCTCTTCCGACAACTGCTGATATTCCTTCCACTGGGCGGACTTCTTGTCGGCGTCCAGCTTCTTTGCGCGGGTGTAGCTTTCGCGCACCGAGCGGCGTTGGGCCGGCGTCAGCTTGACCCAGTCGCGCATGCGCTCCTGCATGCGCTCCTGTTCGGCAGGGCTCATGGCGGCGAACTTGTTGCCGATGACCAGCCATTTTTCCTTGCTGTTGAACTCCATCTTCTTCCATTCGCCGGCCAGCGGAGAGAGCGCATGCTGTTGCGCAGGCGTCAGCTCGTTCCAGGTTGGCTTGGATTCGGGCTTTTTGGCGATCTTGGAGGGCATGGCAGGCACTGATGTCGGCTGCTGGGTGGCCGCCGTGGTGTTCGGACCTTGCGCATGCACTGCCTTGCACGTCAGGACGGACAGGCCGGCCAGCGCGACGAATGCGGCAACGGTAAAGCTCAGAATGTTGCGTGCTGCGGTGCTCATGGAAGTCCGGGTGCCTGCCATCAATTATTCGCCTTGCTGTGCCAGATAGGCGTTGAAACCGTGATCGAGATAAGCCGACAGCGGCAATTCATCCGACAACACGCCGGCGTCAATTTCGGCCAGAGCGCTGATGCGCTGCTGGTGTTCGTGTTCATACAGGCCGGCAAACAGCATCACGCCGGCCAGCAGCGGGATGGCGACGCCGAGGCGACCCAGCCAGGAGAACGACGACGAGGGCGTGAAGTTGCCGCCCAAAGCGCCGGCCAGGGCAAATTGCGGAGCCACGGCGCGAACCGGCGCGGTGGTTTTCTTGCGGGCAAGCGCAACGCGACGCGCTTCCGCCAGGCTTTGCGTGGTCGATTCGGGCAGATGTTCCAGATTGGCGTCCAGAGCACGCTTTACCCGGTAAGCAAATTGTAGTTCTTTGTTGTTCATAAAGTGATTCCTTTGGCCCTGAGAGCTTGAGCCAGGGCGTGCGTTGCGCGAGAACAATGAGTTTTGACGCTGCCCTCTGAGCACCCCATAGCGGCAGCTGTCTCGGCGACATCCATGTCTTGCCAGTAACGCATGAGGAAGGCTTCCCGTTGACGGGTTGGGAGTTTTTGTACTTCGGCGTCGATCAAGGCCAGCGTTTGTTCACGTTCAACCTTGTCTGCGCTGGATTCCGAAGCCTGGGTGCCTTCTTCGGCTTCGTAGCTTTCGAGCAGGTCGAAGTCTTCCTGGTTCTCGTTGTCGCGGCCGATGCTGGAAAACAGGCTGACCCAGGTGGTACGCACTTTTTCCCGGCGGAAAAAGTCATGGATGGTGTTTTGCAGGATGCGCTGGAACAGCAGGGGCAGTTCGTTGGCCGGCTTGTCGCCGTATTTCTCGGCCAGCTTGATCATCGCATCCTGGACAATATCGAGCGCCGCTTCGTCTTTTCGCACGGCGTAGACCGCCTGCTTGAAGGCGCGGCGTTCGACATTTTCGAGAAAATCGGAGAGTTCTTTGTCAGTTGCCATGCAATACGGCTTGTCGATATGCAGCCGGGAATAGATGAATCGAATGCAATTCCGACGGGTATGTTGGTGGAATGTACGGATTTGTAACAGAGCGCATGCTAGCAAAAAAGCCCTTGTTTGTGGTGGTGTTTATAGGAAAAGCACAATTACAGGGCGGTTTTGCGGGCCGTCGCACTAAATTCGCTTGACCAAAATGATGCGACGCATTAACGTGTCAGTCCGCTTCATCAACATGAAGTTCTATGGTCTTTACCGTGGCTACGCATAATGTAGCGATGTCAAAGACGCGCTTTATTTAAAAGCTGTTTGTTCTAACCCGCGCCACAAGCGCGAGAAATTCGTAACGGTGTGCTTGCACCAAGGCTGAACGAGTCGCGCTGAGCGGCATTTTGAACCCCACTACGGTTGGGGCGCAGAAATGACGTGACCGCACAAAAAAGGGATGCCGAAGGACGCAGGTCGATCAGTGCGATTTCGCCAGGAGAGAACATCCGATCAATCTCCAATGGACCTTGAAAGGAAGTAGTAATGAGTGCAGAAAACCTCACCGGTGCGGAGATACTCGTCCGTTGCCTGGCTGAAGAGGGCGTTGAGCACGTCTTCGGCTACCCTGGTGGCGCCGTGCTTTACATTTACGACGCTATCTTCAAGCAAGACAAATTCCAACATATCCTGGTACGCCACGAGCAGGCTGCGGTGCATGCAGCGGATGCCTATTCGCGCAGCTCCGAAAAAGTCGGCGTCTGCATCGTGACCTCCGGCCCCGGCGTCACCAATGCGGTAACCGGCCTGGCGACCGCGTACATGGATTCGATCCCGATGATCGTGATTTCCGGCCAGGTGCCTTCGACCGCCATCGGTCAGGACGCCTTCCAGGAATGTGACACCGTCGGCATCACGCGTCCCTGCGTCAAGCACAACTTCCTGGTGAAGGATGTGAAGGACCTCGCGGCGACGATGAAAAAAGCTTTCTATATCGCCACCACCGGCCGTCCAGGTCCCGTGCTGATCGATATTCCGAAGGATATCTCGATGCACACCTGTGCCTACGAGTATCCGAAAACCGTCGAAATGCGTTCGTACAAGCCGGTCGACAAGGGCCATTCCGGCCAGATCCGCAAGGCGCTGCAGCTGTTGCTGACCGCCGAACGTCCGATGATCTACACCGGCGGCGGCGTGATTCTTGCGAATGCCGCTCCCGAGCTCAACAAGCTGGTGGATCGTCTGGGCTTCCCTTGCACCAACACGCTGATGGGCCTGGGTGCCTATCGCTCGACCAGCGACAAGTTCGTCGGCATGCCGGGCATGCACGGCACCTACGAAGCCAACATGGCGATGCAGCACAGTGATGTGATGATCGCCATCGGCGCGCGCTTCGATGACCGTGTGATCGGCAATCCAAAACACTTTGCGTCGAACGCACGCAAAATCATCCATATCGACATCGATCCGTCGTCGATTTCCAAGCGCGTCAAGGTCGACATCCCGATCGTCGGCAACGTCAAGGACGTGCTGCAGGAATTGCTGGCCCAGCTGGACGCTGCTGAAACCAAGCCGAATGCGCCTGCGCTGGCCAACTGGTGGAAGCAGATCAACAAGTGGCGCGAGCGCGACTGCCTGAAATTCGCGACCTCTGACGAGTTCATCAAGCCGCAGGCCGTGATCAAGAACGTCTGGGAAATCACCAAGGGCGACGCCTTCATCACTTCAGACGTCGGCCAGCATCAGATGTGGGCCGCGCAGTACTACGGCTTCGACAAGCCGCGCCGCTGGATCAATTCCGGTGGCCTGGGCACCATGGGCGTCGGCTTGCCGTACGCCATGGGCGTGCAGAAGGCCAATCCCGATGCGACCGTCGCCTGTATCACAGGCGAAGCCTCGATCCAGATGTGCATCCAGGAACTCGCGACCTGCAAGCAATATCACCTGACGCCTAAAATCATTCTGCTGAACAACCGTTTCCTCGGCATGGTTCGCCAGTGGCAGCAAATCGATTACGGTTCGCGCTACTCCGAGTCGTACATGGATTCCTTGCCCGACTTCACCAAACTGGCCGAGTCCTATGGCCACGTCGGCATGAAGATCGAAAAGCCGGGCGACGTGGATGGTGCGCTCAAGGAAGCGTTCGGCATGAAAGACAAGCTGGTCTTCATGAACTTCATTACGGATCAAACCGAAAACGTCTGGCCGATGGTCAAGGCAGGTAAGGGTTTGACTGAAATGCTCTTGGGTTCGGAGGATCTGTAATGCGCCATATTGTTTCTGTACTGCTGGAAAACGAAGCCGGCGCTCTGTCCCGTGTGGTGGGCCTGTTCTCCGCGCGCGGCTATAACATCGAAACCCTGACTGTTGCACCTACCGAAGACGCCACCTTGTCGCGCATGACCATCGTGACCAGCGGCTCGGACGACGTGATTGAACAAATCACCAAACACCTGAACCGCCTGATCGAGGTGGTAAAGGTCGTGGATCTGACTGAGGGCGCGCATATCGAGCGCGAACTGATGTTGATCAAGGTACGTGCCGTAGGCAAGGAACGTGAAGAAATGAAGCGTACTGCGGACATCTTCCGCGGCCGCATCATCGACGTCACCGAAAAGACTTACACCATCGAATTGACAGGCAACAAGGGCAAGCTGGACGCGTTCATCGACTCGATCGACCGTGCAGCGATTCTTGAGACCGTGCGTACCGGCGGCTCCGGCATCGGCCGCGGCGAACGGATCCTCAAGGTCTGATGCACGACCGTCGCTGGTAGTTCTATAGCTCTCTCTGTACTTAATTCAGTATTGAATATTTTAAAAATTAGTTAATAGGAAAAATCATGAAAGTTTTTTACGACAAAGACGCAGACCTGTCCCTGATCAAGAACAAGAACGTGACCATCATCGGTTACGGTTCGCAAGGCCACGCACACGCGCAAAACCTGAATGACTCCGGCTGCAAAGTTACCGTTGCATTGCGCAAGGATGGCGCATCGTGGAACAAGGCCAAGAACGCGGGCCTGAACGTTGCCGAAGTCAACGAAGCGGTCAAGGGCGCGGACGTCATCATGATCCTGCTGCCGGATGAAAACATCGGCCAGGTCTATGCAGAAAACGTCGCGCCGCACGCCAAGCAAGGCGCCACAGTCGCCTTCGCGCACGGTTTCAACATCCATTACGGCCAAGTTGTGCCGCGCGCCGACCTGGACATCATCATGATCGCGCCGAAGGCCCCGGGCCACACCGTGCGTTCGACCTACACACAAGGTGGCGGCGTGCCGCATCTGATCGCCGTGTATCAGGACAAGTCCGGCA
>Ga0209437_100564_pt1 | contig 24365 bp, 23 predicted proteins | sample AraplaL_Cvi_mTSA_FD_184266 | JGI IMG/M metagenome (GOLD analysis project Ga0209437, IMG submission 184266) | Arabidopsis root microbial communities from the University of North Carolina, USA - plate scrape CL_Cvi_mTSA (SPAdes) (version 2) | ecosystem: Host-associated > Plants > Roots > Endosphere...
GATGCGATCGTCTAACTCAGCCATGCTCGCGACCCGCTAGGCTGCGACCGCGGCCGATGCCGTAGTACGCAAGCCCTGCTTCCTCCACGATGGCGGGATCGTAGAGGTTGCGTCCGTCTACGATCACTGGCGTGCGCAGCAAGGACTTCACGCGCTGGAAATCTGGGCTGCGGAAAGCCTTCCACTCCGTGACGATGGCCAGCGCGTCCGCACCTTCGAGAGCGTCATAGGGATGCGCGACGAGGACGAGATCGTCGCGCTCGCCGTAGATGCGTCGTGCCTCATCGGAGGCCTCGGGATCGAACGCACGGACCTGGGCACCGGCATCCCACAACTGTTCCATGAGCCGGCGACTGGAGGCTTCGCGCATGTCGTCGGTATTGGGCTTGAACGCTAACCCCCAGACGGCCACGGTGCGCCCCTTCAGGTTGCCGTCGAAGTGCTTGGAAAGTAGCGCGAACAAGCGCGACTTCTGCCCATCGTTGACCGCTTCCACCGCACCGAGCAAACGTGCGTCGTAGCCCACCGAATGTGCCGTGCGCGCCAGCGCCTGCACGTCCTTCGGGAAACACGAGCCACCATAGCCCGCACCGGGATAAATGAAGTGATAGCCGATGCGCGGATCGGCACCGATGCCCCGGCGCACGAGTTCCACGTCGGCACCGACGTGTTCGGCGATGTTCGCGATCTCGTTCATGAAGCTGATCTTGGTCGCGAGCATGGCGTTGGCTGCGTACTTGGTCAGCTCCGCCGAACGCTCGTCCATCACGACCATGCGGTCGTGGTTGCGATTGAACGGTGCATAGAGCTTGCGCAGGCGCTCGATGGCGCGCTCGCTGGACGAGCCGACCACGATGCGGTCCGGACGCATGCAGTCCTCGACCGCATCGCCCTCCTTCAGGAATTCGGGATTCGATACGACGTCGAACGGCACGTCCACGCCACGCTGTTTCAGGCGCTCCGCCACGGCGGCACGCACGCGATCAGCCGTACCCACGGGTACCGTCGATTTGTTCACGACGATCGTGTAGCGGTCGATGTGATCGCCGATGGTATTCGCCACGGCCAGCACGTATTGCAGGTCGGCGCTGCCGTCTTCGTCGGGAGGCGTACCCACCGCGATGAACACGACATCGCCATGGGCGATCGCGGGCGCGGCGTCCGTGGTGAAATCGAGACGCCCTTCCGCGTGGTTGCGGATGACCATCGGTTCGAGCCCCGGTTCGTAGATGGGTACGTCGCCCTTCTTCAACCGCTCGACCTTGCCCGCATCCACGTCGACGCAAACCACGTGGTTGCCCATCTCGGCCAGGCAGGTACCCGTAACGAGCCCCACGTAGCCGGTTCCAAAGATCGTGACTTTCATGCAGCTCCCGAAGCGCTCGGCGGATGCGCGTAACACGCGATTGTAGACCGGCGGGCCTGGGGAGCAAACACGCCGCGTCGATTCGACGGGACGCTGACACGGCCCAACATCCCACCAGCGGTGGGAGCCAGCCTGCTGGCGATGGGTACTCGCGCAGACATGGCCGTTGCCGCGGGATCGCCGCCAGGGCGGCTCCCACAAAGCCGAAAGGAAAACAAAAAGGGCGCGGATCGCTCCGCGCCCTTTCGGTATTGCTTGCGAGGGTGGCTTACTTGCCGCCGCCCTGCGGTGCGCCCGGGCCCTGGCCCGCCGGCGTCGGACCGGTCTTCAGCAGTTCGACGTCGAAGATGATCGTCGCGTTCGGCGGGAAGCCGTTTTCCGGCTTGGCGCCGTAAGCGATGTTCGACGGAATGAACAGCTTGTACTTGCCGCCCGTCTGCATCAGCTGCAGGCCCTCACGGAAACCCGGGATCACCGCAGCGAGCGGGATCTGGGCCGGGCCGGCCGGCTGGTGATCGGCCGAGGAGTCGAACTTCTCGCCGTTCACGAAGGTGCCGGTGTAGTTGATGGTGACCGTGTCGTTCGGACCCGGACGCTGGCCGGTACCGGCCTGGACGACCTGGTACTGCAGGCCCGACGAGGTGACCTTCACGCCCGGAGCGGACTTGTTCTTGGCCAGGAACGCATCGCCTTCCTGCTTGTTCTGCGCGGCGACCTTGTTGTACTCAGCCTCGGCCTTGACCTTGAGCTGGGCAACAAACGCTTCGCGAACCGATTTGGCCTCGGCTTCCGTCATGGTCGGCTTCTGGCCCGAGAGCGCAGCCTGCAGCGCCTTGGCGACCGTAGCGGCATCCACTTCCTTCGCGACGAGCGGCGGAAGCGAGCTTGCGAGATCCCAACCCACGACATAGCTGGCCTTCTGCTTATCGACCGGTGCCGCGGAGGCAGCCGGCTTGGCGGCCTGGGCGGATGCGCCCGCGGCCGTACCCAGCGCAACCGCCAGGGCGACGGCCGTCATCGTGGGACGCAAAAAGTGCTTCATTCGATACTCCCTCTATAGGAAAGATTCGGCGACGCCGCCGGTACACCTCCTTGTGGAGGCGGAAACGCCATTGTGCGGTGGTTCGCGTCCTGCTTGCAATGACGGGGCGAGAGACAGGGTTTCACACGAAAAGTTCAGAAACCTTTCCGAGAAATGATGAATCGGTCACTCCCCGGCATCGTGCCCCGGCTTTTCGAGGGTATCGCGGATGGCGGCCTGGAGCCGGGCATGGACCTGGACCAGCACTCGCCAGAGTAGCCAGACCAGCCCGATGCCGATCAGCACGAGCACCAGGGCCACCTCCCGGGGCGGCAGGATGGTCGAGGCGAGCGCCGCCACGAGCAGGCCGAGAATGAGCATGGCCGCCAACGGAATCAGCCGCCCCAGGACCGAGCGGATACGAAAGGTACGGGCGCCGAACCGGTCCGGAATCGACAGTTCGGCCAGCAGCATCCCGAGTGCCCCGGCCTTGCGATAGGCCGCCACGACCATCGGCAGCGACAGCAACGCCGCGAGCGACCAGGCGAGGCTGCGGCGCACGGTCGGCTGGTCGGTGAAAAGATCCAGGTGCAGGAATCCGCGCCGGTAGGCGAAGGCCACGATGATGAAAACCGCGACCACCAGCGCCATGTTGATGACTACGTGCCAGACGAGCCGGCGGATCATCTTCATGACGATGGCGCCCTGCCCTTGCAGCCCGAGGTTGCCCATCCATTCGGTGTAGGCACCGAACACGCTGATGAAGCGGTTGGGCAAGACGCGGCCGAGCAATCGGGCCAGCGGATCGGAGGAACGGATCAGATACGGTGTGAGGAAGGTGGTGATCGCCGACACCGCCACAGCCACCGGATAGAGGAATCCACTGGTCACTTTGAGCGTGAGTCCGAGCGACGCAATGACGAACGAGAATTCGCCGATCTGCGCCAGGCCCATACCCACGCGCAACGACGTCCGTCCGTCGTTGCCGGCGACGAAACTGCCGAAACTGCAGGTAATGACCTTACCGACCACCACCGCGATCGTTACCACGGTGATCGGCCACGCGTATTCGAGCAGCAGCTGCGGATCGATGAGCATGCCGATGGCGACGAAGAACACGGCGCTGAACATGTCGCGCACCGGCATGATGATGCGCTCGATGCGCGCCACGCTTTCAGCCTCCGCGACGATCGCGCCGATCATGAAAGCACCCAGCGCCACGCTGTAGCCCATCTCGGTCACGAGCAGGCAGAAACCGAAGCAGATGCCGAGTACCGCTACCAGCAACACGTCGTTGCGGCTGACCCGGGCGATGTAGTCGACCACGCGCGGCACCAGCAGCAGACCCACGACCAGCGATACCGCCATGAACAGACCGAGACGCCCGATCGTCGCAAGAGCCTGGCTCGCTTCCACACCGCCCGTACCCGCGATACCGGTCAGCAGCGCCATCAACACGATCGCCAGCAGATCCTCCACGACGAGGATGCCGAACATGAGCTGCGCGAAGCGCTCGCGCTTGAGGCCAAGATCCTCGAGCGCCTTCATGATGATCGTGGTGGACGAAATGGAAAGCATCGCGCCCAGGAACAGCGAGTCCATGGCGGACCAGCCAAAGAAGCGGCCAATCTCGTAGCCGATCCACACCATCAGCACGATTTCCGCGAATGCGGCCACCAGCGCAGCACCGCCGACCGCGCGCAGCTTCTTCAGACTGAATTCGAGACCCAGCGCAAACAGCAGCAGGATCATGCCCAGTTCGGAGAGCGTGCGAATCGTCTCCTCGTCGTGGATGAAGATCACCGGGAGCGTGTGCGGGCCGATCAACACGCCGGCAATGATGTAGCCGAGCACGACCGGCTGCCTGAGGCGCTGGAAAAGCACCGTGGTGAGTCCGGCCACCAGCATCACGGTGGCCAGGTCCTGGATGAAAACGATGCCGTGCATGCCTGCCCCTGTGGATGTGGACGGACAGGTTAACCCGTGCGTCGCCATGCGCACGCGTTCGACATGCAAACCACGACGCGTGCCGACTCGTACAAGTGCGTGCCACGCCTCGGCATTCTCGAAATGTCGAAAAAAAATTTACAAAAAGTGTAATGAACGCTTGACGGAATCACGGTGCGGACGTAATCTTTGCGGCTTCCAGCAGGGGGCCATAGCTCAGCTGGGAGAGCGCCTGCATGGCATGCAGGAGGTCGCCGGTTCGATCCCGGCTGGCTCCACCAACTTCTAGTACGTCCCCATCGTCTAGAGGCCTAGGACATCACCCTTTCACGGTGGCGACCGGGGTTCGAATCCCCGTGGGGACGCCACTTTCCGGTCCGCCGGAGAGTGTAAAGGACTAAGGAAGTTGGTAGTTGTTGGAAGTTGGAAACGTAGTGTGGAGCGGTAGTTCAGTCGGTTAGAATGCTGGCCTGTCACGCCGGAGGTCGCGGGTTCGAGTCCCGTCCGCTCCGCCATTACTTCCAAAGAAAGAATCCGCCATTGGGCGGATTTTTTTTGCCTGAAATTCCGTAAACCACGCTCCGTGGAAGCTTGCCGGTGGGAGCCAGCCTGCTGGCGATAAGCCAACGAAGCGGTGTGTCAGTGAGGTAAATTCCGATCGCCAGCAGGCTGGCTCCCACCGGCAGCTTCCATCGCCACCAGGGTGGCCCCTACCTGTGCTTTTGGCATTTACCCATCTACCCGCTCCAGCGTCCCGATCGAATGCCCCTGCTCCGCCAGATATTCGAGCCAACGGCTCAGAAACCCGTTCATGCGCAGGCGATGCTGCAGCACCGTGTCCGCAGGCGGGAACGGCCCCAGCACCTGCCAGAGCTTGCGGCCGGGATGGCAATGCATGGCCTCGGCGACGTGTGCATCCGTATACATGCGTAGCTGCGCCGAGGGTGATGGTTGCCCGGTGGCCTCGTCGAGGAAGTCGTAGGTGAGTTCGAGTTCGAGCGTGTACGGGTGTTTTTCCTGCACGTCGAGCATCACCTTGAGGCCATCGTCCACATCCGAGACGTAGCGGCCCGGCGCCAGCCGCTGCGGCGCGAACAGCCGTGCCAGCCGGTGGTAGTTTTCCGCGTACAGACCCATCAGGAACTCGAAACGTCCCGGGATCAGCGCAGTTGGGCGGTCGATGACGGCGGTCATGGGTAAGGCGTTGCTCCGTGGCGGCTCTCGTCTAATACATGTGGCGCTCGATACCGAGGTACTCGAAGATCTTGCTGGAGATTTCCTCGATCGAGGTGTGCGTGGTGTTGAGGACGGGGATGTTCTCCCGGCGCATCAGGCGATCGGCCTGTTCCAGTTCCCAGCGGCATTGCTTCAATGTGGCGTAGCGGCTGCCGGGGCGGCGCTGCTCGCGGATCTGTGCCAGGCGGACCGGATCGATGGTCAGGCCGAACAGCCGGCTGCGGTAAGGGCGGAGGCGGGTCGGCAGTTCCAGCTTGTCGAGGTCGTCGTCCGTGAGCGGATAGTTGGCGGCACACACCCCGTAATGCAAGGCCATGTAGAGGCAGGTGGGGGTCTTGCCCGAACGGGACACCCCGACCAGCACCACGTCGGCCTGGTTGTAATCCACGTCCAGGCCGTCGTCGTGCGCCAGGGCGTAGTTCGTGGCCTCGATGCGGGCCTCGTAACGTTCAAAATCCACCAGGCCGTGGGACCGGTTCACAGCGCCGGATTGCTTCGCGCCCAGTTCGGCCTCCAGAGGCTCGATGAAGGGGGCGAACACGTCGAGCATCAACGCACCGCTGCCGGCCACGATGTCGCAGAGGCTTCGCGACGTCATCGTATTGACCACAATGGGCCGCTGACCGTCCTGGGCGTACTTGGTCTTGATGCGCAGCGACGCCGCCTCGGCCTTCGCCGGGTTGTCGATAAAGGGCAACCGGTGGGTGTCGAACTGGACCCCCTCGAACTGAGCGAGCATGCTGTTGCCGATGGTCTCGGCCGTGATGCCGGTCGAATCGGAGATGAAGAACACGGTGCGGCGCATCGGGCGTTTTCCCTGCGTTTGGCTCATGGGAACCACCTTAGCTCAAGACGCCGGGATGACAATCCACCCCGCATGATCCCTGAACGTTTGTGCATCGCGCCTTGTATCGGCTGCGACCGGCACTCGACAATGCGCGGATTTTCTAGCGCGGCCCGCCGCAAAACCGACGAACCGATGTGAGGACTTTCCTTTGAGCGACCTGGTACTTTGGCTCGACGCGCTACGCATGACCGACCTGGGCAAGGTGGGCGGCAAGAACGCCTCCCTTGGCGAGATGATCGGCAACCTGGCGAAACTGGGGGTTTCGGTGCCGGGCGGATTCGCCACCACGGCCGATGCCTTCCAGACCTATCTTGAGAAGAGCGGGTTGGCCAAGCGCATCGCCGAACGCCTCGCCACCCTAGACGTGGACGACGTGGACGAACTCGTCCGCGGTGGCAAGGAGATCCGCGGCTGGATCGTCGACACCGCCCTGCCCGCCGATCTCGAACAGGCCATTCGCGACGCCTACGTCAAGCTCTGCAAAGACGCCGGCGCCACCGACATCGCGGTGGCCGTTCGTTCCTCCGCCACAGCCGAGGACCTGCCGGACGCCTCGTTCGCCGGGCAGCAGGAAACCTTCCTCAACGTCGTCGGCATCGACGACGTGCTGCACAAGGTGAAGGAAGTCTTCGCCTCGCTCTACAACGACCGTGCCATTGCCTACCGCGTACACCAGGGGTTCAAGCACGAGGACGTGTTCCTCTCCGCGGGCGTGCAGCTCATGGTCCGCTCCGACGTCGGCGCGTCGGGCGTGCTGTTCACCCTCGACACCGAGTCGGGCTTCCGCGACGTCGTCTTCGTCACCGGTTCGTACGGCCTTGGCGAAATGGTCGTGCAGGGTGCCGTGAACCCGGACGAGTTCTACGTCTTCAAACCGACCCTGCGCGAAGGCAAGCCGGCCGTGCTGCGCCGCAGCCTCGGCGCGAAGCAGCAGCGCATGGTCTATTCCGATCAGCCGGGCGAGCGCGTGCGCATCGAAGAAACGCCGGTCGCCGATCGCCACCGTTTCTGCGTCACCGACGCGGACGTCGAGGAACTGTCGCGCCAGGCGCTCATCATCGAGAAGCACTACGGCCGCCCGATGGACATCGAGTGGGCGAAGGACGGCAACACCGGCAAGCTTTACATCGTGCAGGCTCGTCCGGAAACGGTGAAGTCGCGCTCCCATGCCACCACGCTGGAACGCTTCCAACTGGGCGAAAAGGGCAAGGTGCTCACCGAAGGCCGTGCCATCGGCCAGAAGATCGGCGCTGGCAAGGCGCGCGTGATCCGTTCGCTCGCCGACATGAACAAGGTGCAGCCCGGCGACGTGCTGGTCGCCGACATGACCGACCCCGATTGGGAGCCGGTGATGAAGCGTGCCGCCGCCATCGTCACCAATCGCGGCGGTCGCACCTGCCACGCGGCGATCATCGCCCGTGAGCTGGGTGTGCCGGCGGTGGTGGGCTGCGGCAATGCGTTGGATACGATTCCCGATGGCGCCGACGTCACCGTGTCCTGCGCCGAAGGCGACACCGGCACGATCTACGAGGGCGTGCTGAAATTCGAGCGCATCACGGCCGACCTGGGCGCCATGCCCGAAGCGCCGCTGAAGATCATGATGAACGTGGCCAACCCGGAGCGCGCGTTCGACTTCGGCATGCTGCCGAACGCCGGCATCGGCCTGGCCCGCCTCGAAATGATCATCGCCAGCCACATCGGCGTGCATCCGAAGGCACTGCTGGAATACGCGAAGCAGGATGCGGAAACGAAGGCACGCATCGATGCACGGATCGCCGGCTACAAAGATCCCGTGTCGTTCTACGTGGATCGTCTTGCCGAAGGCATCGCCACCATCGCCGCCTCGGTGTATCCGAAGCCGGTAATCGTGCGCCTGTCCGACTTCAAGTCGAACGAATACGCCGGCCTGCTCGGTGGCTCGCGTTACGAGCCGCACGAGGAAAACCCGATGATCGGCTACCGCGGCGCCAGCCGCTATGTCGATCAGGGCTTTGCCGAGTCGTTCGGTCTCGAATGCAAGGCGGTGAAGTACGTGCGCGAGACGATGGGCCTCACCAACGTCTGGGTAATGATCCCGTTCGTGCGTACGCTCGACGAAGGCCGCAAGGTGATCGAAGTGCTGCGCGGGAACGGCCTGGTGCAGGGCGAGCACGATCTCAAGGTCATCATGATGTGCGAGGTGCCGTCCAACGCCCTGCTGGCGGATGAGTTCCTCGACATCTTCGACGGCTTCTCCATCGGCTCGAACGATCTCACCCAGCTCACTCTCGGCCTCGATCGCGATTCCAGCATCGTCGCCCACCTGTTCGACGAGCGCGATCCGTCGGTCAAGAAGCTGCTTGCGATGGCGATCAGCACCGCACGCGAAAAGGGCAAATACGTGGGCATCTGCGGCCAGGGCCCATCCGACCATCCGGATCTTGCCGAGTGGTTGATGGAACAAGGCATCGAATCGATGTCGCTGAATCCCGATACCGTGGTCGATACCTGGTTGCGGCTGGCGAAGAAAAAGGCGGGTTGAAAAAGCTAAAACGGCGGGCTCAGGCCCGCCGTTTTTTTGACCAAGCAAATGCTGTCGCGTGCGGGCGCAAACGTTAACCCGGCTTTCACTGCTCGCGGTCTAGCTTTCGACACACAGGGGTGGCTTTAACGCTTGATTGCATCGCGTCAACAAGGAGGTAAGACATGGACGGGAAGCCAGTGGTGATAGATATCGACGTGGCGTCGATACGTGCTGGATTTGCGGGAGAGGAGACGCCCCGATGGAGCGCCACCACGTTAGATCGCATGCCAGGTGGTTCCTCTTCACGAAAAGAAGCCGTGAATTGGGACGCTTACGAACACCTTGTAGCGCAGGCGTTTTCCAAAATGGACGTGTTGCCGGACGAGAGACCTCTTTTCACAGTCTGGCGCCCGCTTATGCTGAAAGCCGATTTGGAAAAGATAACGCAGATCGCTTTTGAGACATTCAACGTCCCTGGTTTTTTCGCACAAAGCAGGGCAGCAGCGGTACTGACGTTGCAAGGCGCGTCCACGGGTTCATGTAGGCGCAGGCGAGATGGAGGCGGCTGCCGTAAAGCACAATGAAGTGGTGCTTCATGCTGTCTTGCGCGAAAACTATGCCGGCGGGCAGCAGCTCGCTACGCTGACCTACAATGTCATCAAGAAAACTGATGACGAAGTCCGTTCCGCGTTGCTCGGGAACATCGTGCTGGCGGGCGAGATCGACGAAAAAATAGCCGCCTCGCTGAAGGAAGGGATCAAGGCGCTTGCGCCACCGAATACGGTGATCAACCTGAGCACCCCTGCCAATTCACGCAATGCCTCGTGGCTAGGCGGCTCGATCGAGGCCCTCATCAGGTCTGACCAAAACGGCTTTATTTCCCGTGCTGAGTATCGCGAAGTGGACCTGCCCATCTTGCGTCGAGAACGCCCGATATGACGGCACACAGAGCAATGCCCCCAATGCGACAGGAACTTACGGCTCCCACCGATCCATCGGCGGGAGCCGACCCCGTCGGCGATTACATATGCACGGCCACACCAGCGTCGCGATAGCGAGCTACCATCGCGAGATCGGTATCGGGCGCCACTACCAGATGGGCGATACCGGTAATCGGCGCCGTGTGATGGGTGGCCGAGGCCACCAGCTTGTCGGGCGTGGCGATCGCCACGGTTTCGCCGCTGGCTTCGATGATCGCCTGCTTGAACACCGTTTCCTCCTCGTCGATCGTCCATAGTCCGCGTTGCGGATCGATGGCGCAGACGCCGGGAAAACACAGGTCGGCGCGGATGTCCTGTGCCTGGCGCACCGTGCGCGAACCGATGGCGCCGCCGATACGTGGGTCCAGTCGCCCGCCGAGAAGAATCACTTCGAAACCCGGCCGCCCCAGCACCGCCGTCGCGACATCAGGTGCATTCGTCACGACGGTGAGATCGCGATGGTCCGGCAACGCCTTTGCCAGTGCGGTATTGGTCGAACCCGCATCGATGAAGAGGATCTGCCCCTCCCCGACCAGCTCAGCGGCGACATGGGCCAAGGCCCGCTTCAATTCTGCCCGCTCCTGATGGCGCTCGCCCAGCGGCGCCACGTGCTGAACAAGCAGTGCGCCGCCATAGACGCGGCGACACAGCCCCTGAGATGCGAGATCGCGCAGGTCACGGCGAATGGAATCTTCCGAAACCCGAAATTCCTGAGCCAGGTCGGCCGCGACGACGCGCCCCTCGCGGTTGAGCCGATCGAGAATCCGTTGCTGCCGCTCGCGCGGCAGTGTCGTGTCGAGCGGAACGTTCACTGCGCCAGGAAACCGAGTTCCACCAGGTCAGCGCGCAACTGCTCCGGCGTATGGAAGTGGATGCCATGGATGCCCAGAGCGTCGGCGGCCTCTACGTTCGTCTTGTTGTCATCGATGAATACGGCACGCGTGGGATCGATGTCGTAGCGATCGAGCAGGGTTCGATAGAGTTTCGGATCGGGTTTGATCATGCCCTCCTCACCCGACACGACGATGCCGTCGAACAAGGTGAGGAAATCGAACCGCTCGCGTGCAAACGGGAATGTTTCGTGCGACCAGTTGGTGAGTCCGTACAGAGGGTGCCCCGCCTCTTTCAGTTCGCGCAGGATGCGCAGGCTGTCGTCGATCGAACCGCCGAGCGTCTCCTCCCAGCGATGCTGGTACGCGGCGATGAGTTCCGCCTTGGTCGGGTGTTGCTCGGTGAGCAGGCGGACCGCTTCGTCCCACGAACGCCCGGCATCCTGCTGCAGGTTCCATTCCGGCGTGGTCACCTCCGCGAGAAAGGTTTCCATTGCTTCCTCATCGTCGCCGAACAACTTCCGATAGAGATAACGCGGATTCCAATCGATCAGCACGCCGCCGAAATCGAAGATGACCACATCGCGCTTGCTGTGCATGGCTGTTCCTTGAAAGAGGTCAACGCCGCGCGATGGACGCGCAGCACGAGACGACGATGAGCAGCACCGCCACGCCACACAGGGCGATGGACAGGCTGCTGAGATGAGCGACGAAACCAATGACCGCCGGGCCGGCGAGCATGCCCGCGTAGCCGAGTGAGGTCACCGCAGCGATGGCTATGCCAGGCGAGGTGTTGGGCTGTCGCCCCGCGGCGCTGAACAGCACCGGCACGATGTTGGATGCGCCCAGGCCAACCAGTACGAAGCCCAGCAGCGCCGTCGGCCCCCACGGCAGGAGGGTGGCGAGGAAGAAGCCCAGTGCAGCGACGAAGGCACCGAAGCGGACGATCGACACGGGTCCGAGCGAAGCGGTGATGCGATCGCCAAGCAGGCGACCGCTGGCCATCGCCACGGAGAAGGCGGCATAGCCGAGCCCCGCCAGCGAAGGATCGAAGCCGCGCGAGAAGCGCAGGAACACGGCGCTCCAGTCGAGCATCGCGCCTTCCGCAAGAAACACCACGAGACAGAGGAAGCCCAGCAGGAACACCGACGCCGACGGCAACCGGAAGATCGAATGCGTCTGGCCGTCGTCGTCGAGGCGCACGAGGAAATGCCGCCACTGGGTCAGCACGATGACCAGCAGAGCGGCAGACACCGCGAGCGCACTGCCGGTGAGCGGCGCACCGACCTTCAGCAAGCCCGCCATGCCCGCGGAACCGACCAGACCACCCACGCTGAAAAGACCGTGGAAGCCGGACATCATGGGTCTGCCCGCATGCTTCTCCACGTCCACCGCATGCGCGTTCATGGCCACGTCCACCACGCCCAACGACGCGCCGAAGAACAGCAGCGCGGCACCCAGCGCATAGACATTGGGCACGACGGTCAGCAGCGGCAAGGCCACGCAGACCAGCAACGCGCTGATGCAGATGACGTCACGATTGCCGTAGCGGTTGCTGAGAAAACCCGCCAGCGGCATCGCCGCCACGGCACCGCAACCCATACACAACAACACGAGGCCCAGCATGGCGTCGTCCAGGCCGAGCCGGGCTTTCGCGTACGGCACCATCGGCGCCCAACTGGCCATGCCGATGCCGGAAAGAAGAAAGATGAGCCGGGTCGCTCTGGCGGGATGCATGGAGGGCCTCGTCATTAGAACAGGCATAAATGTATGCAATCGTGCATAAACGTGCAATAGAAAAAGATCGCTTGCGCGCCCTCGCCGGCCGCTGTACAAATGTACACATGTCGACACCTACCCTCACCGAGCGTCAGCAAAACACCCTCGCGTTCCTGCGTGAATACCTGCAGGCCCAGGGCATGCCGCCTACGCTGCGGGAAATTGCCGACGCCCTGGGCTTCTCCAGCCACAGCTCGGCGCAGGCATGCGTCGAGTCGCTGGTCCGCAAGGGCGTGCTCGAGCGTTCCCCCCAGCACCGTGGCCTGCGCCTGCCGGCGGGCAGCGACCTCCGTCGCGCCCTCGCCGCCAACGACCTGCCGCTGGTCGGCCGGGTCGCTGCGGGCTCGCCGATCCTCGCCGAGGAAAACATCGAGTCGCAGCTCGAGGTCGACCCTGCCCTGTTCCATCCGCGTGCCGACTATCTTCTTCGCGTGGTGGGCATGAGCATGCGCGATGCCGGCATCCTCGACGGCGATCTGCTCGCCGTCCACAAGACGGCCACCGCGAACGACGGCCAGATCGTCGTCGCCCGCCTCGATGACGAAGTCACCGTGAAGCGGTTGAAGCACGAGCGCGACCGTCTGCTGTTGCTTCCCGAGAATCCCGACTTCGCACCGATCGAAGTCGATCCACGTCGCCATGCGTTCGCCATCGAAGGGCGCTACGTCGGCATCATCCGCAGGACCTGACCATGAACGCCATCGTCTCCCCGAATCTTGCCCAGGTGCTCGACCATCCCGGTATCTGGCGTCGGTCCGCCGACCGTCAGCCGCGCGTTCGCGCGCTGTCCACGGGCTGGACCTCGCTGGACGCAAAGCTCCCCGGCGGCGGCTGGCCGCAGGGCGCGCTGAGCGAGATCCTGTTCGAGCACGACGGCCTGGGCGAACTGGACCTGGTGATGCCCGCGCTGGCGGCGCTCACGCAGGAACATCGACGGGTGATCTTCGTCGCGCCGCCTTACGTGCCCTACGCACCCGCGCTCGCGGCCGCAGGGGTAGACCTGCGCTTCCTGCACGAGATCAAGGCCGGTAGCACCGAAGCCGCCTGGAGCATGGAGCAATGCCTGCGCTCCGGTTGCTGCGGCGCCGTGGTCGGCTGGTTCCAGGACATCGACTACCGCAGCCTGCGTCGCCTGCAGTTGGCCGCCGAAACCGGCGATGCCTGCGCGATGATCTTCCGCTCGGCGACCCATGCCGCGCAGAACAGTCCCGCGGCGCTCCGCCTGAAGGTCAGCAACAGCGACGAGGCCACCTATGTGGACGTGCTCAAGTCGCGTGGTCTGCTGACCACCACCGCTCCGCTGCTGCGCATGCGGGCCTGATGGAAGTCCTCATGACGTTGCGTCGTCCACGCCGTCATGACGGACGCTCCGTCGTCGCCACTCCTACGCAGCCATGCTTTGGGCCTGTCTCCGTTTTCCCGGCCTGGCGTTCTCCGCCGCCTTCGCCGCGACACCGGAGGCAGGCCCTTCTGCCCTGCTCGACCACAAGGCTCGCCAACGCCTGATCGCCATGGCGAATGACGAGGCCGTGGGCTTAGGCATTCGTCGTGGGCAAAGCCTTGCCGCCGCCCGTGCCCTATGTCCCGCGCTTGAGGTCAAACCGCGCGACACGGATGCGGAAGCGCGCCTGCTTGGTGAACTGGCGGCCTGGTGCTACCAGTTCAGCGGCCACGTGAGTCTGGTGCCGCCGCACGCGATCCTGATGGAAGTCGGTGCAAGCCTCCGCTTGTTCGACGGGTGGCCCGTGCTGGCCGAGCGCCTGCGCCAGGGCCTGCTCGAACAAGGCCATGCCCACACGCTGGCGGTGACGCCGTTCGCCGCGGCCTCGTGGGTGTTCGCTGCCAGTGCCGACGGCATGGTGCTGCCCGAACGCGAAGGCGTGCGTCGCATGTTGGAAGCCCTGCCGCTGAAACAGAGTGGCCTGCCCACGGCCACGGTGAGTTCACTGCAGGCGATGGGTTTTCGTCGGCTGGAAGACGTCTTCCGTCTGCCGCGCCCCGAACTCACCCGGCGCATTGGCCGCGAGGGCGTGAACTGGCTCGACCGCATCCGCGGACAAGCCGCAGATGCCCTGCCCGCCTGGCATCCTCCAGCGAACTTCCAACAGAAGATCGAATTCGATGGCGAACTGGATGGCAGCCAGCCATTGTTGTTTCCCTTGCGTCGTCTTACTCGCTCGCTGGCCAACCTGCTCGCCGCGCGCGATGGCGGCGTGCAACGTTTCACGCTGACGCTCGAACACGCGCGCGACGAAGCGACACGCGTGGTGGTCGCCATGGCGACCCCGCAACGCGATGCCGAGCGTCTGTTCGAGTTGGCGCGCACGCGATTGGAACGGACTTCCTTGCCGGCACCCGCGCGCGCGATCGAACTGGATGCCGAGGAACTGCCGATATTCCGGCCGCCGCTGCGCGACCTGTTCGAGCCCGTTCGCGGCGATGGCCTGGATTGGCCCACGCTCGACGAGCGTCTACGTGCGCGCCTGGGCGATGCCGCCCTGCGCCAGATCGCGCTGGTAGCCGATCACCGCCCCGAACGTGCATGGCGTCACGGCACGCCCACGGGAACGGTATCGCCACTGCGTGCGCGGCGACCGCTCTGGCTGCTTCCGCGACCGTTGCCGTTGCGCCCGAACCCGACTGCCGTGCTTGCCGGCCCCGAGCGCATCGAGAGCGGCTGGTGGGACGGCGGGGACACCCGCCGCGACTACTACATCGTGCGCACCGTCGAAGGCCAGCAAGCGTGGGCCTACCTTCCCGTGGGCACGCTCGACGGCTGGATGCTGCACGGCTGGTTTGCCTGACGATCGACGCGCCATGATGTCGATCGACACGACCCACCTGCTGCCGGCCAATGACGAAGCGGCCGAAGCTCCCGCGTACGCGGAATTGCATGCGCTCAGCGATTTCAGCTTCCAGCGCGGCGCGTCCAGTGCGAGGGAGTTGTTCGAACGGGCCAAGTCCATCGGTTACACGGCACTGGCCATTACCGACGAGTGTTCGCTTTCCGGCATCGTGCGGGGGCTCGAGGCATCGCTGGATACGGGCGTGCCCCTGATCGTGGGCAGCGAGCTACGGCTTTCCGACGGTACCGTCGTGGTGCTTCTGGTCGAGAACCAGGCGGGCTATGCGGAACTGTGTCGATTGATCACGCTCGGCCGCCGACGTGCCACCAAGGGCAACTACGAGCTTCATCGCACCGATCTCGAAGCGCTCGGGCAAGGCCTCTGCCTACTCTGGTGCCCTGGACCGTACGCCGTCACCGACCCGGCGACCCATGAAGCGCGCGCCGTATGGGTCGCCGCGCACTTTGGCGGGCGCGCCTGGCTTGCCGTGGAACTGCATCGCGGCCAGCACGACGAGGCGGCACTGACGGCATGGCGCGAACTCGGCGCCCGCCACGGCCTGCCTTGCGTCGCCGCTGGCGACGTCCACATGCATGTGCGCAGCCGTCGCGCCCTGCAGGACGTGATGACAGCCATCCGCCTCAACACGCCGTTGGCCGAAGCGGGACACGCCTTGTTCCCCAATGGCGAACGTCACCTGCGCCAACGCGAGGCGATCGCTCGCATCTACCCGCGCGACATCGTTGAAGAAACCCTCGTCATTGCAGCGCGGTGTACGGGTTTCGACATTCGCGGCATCCATTACGTCTATCCGCGCGAGCTGGTACCCGAAGGCATGGATCAGGCCGCCCACCTGCGTCGGCTGACCTTCGCGGGTGCCGCCACTCGCTGGCCGGAAGGCGTGAGTCCGGACATCGTCGAACGCATCGAGAAAGAACTCGATCTCATCGCTCAAAAGCAATACGAAGCGTTTTTTCTTACCGTCGCGGATATCGTCCATTTCGCGCGCTCGAAAAACATTCTCTGTCAGGGCCGTGGGTCAGCCGCCAATTCCGCGGTGTGCTTCTGCCTCGGCATCACTGAGGTGAATCCCGCGCAGATCTCCACCTTGTTCGAGCGCTTCATCTCCCTCGAACGCGACGAGCCACCGGACATCGACGTCGACTTCGAGCACGAGCGCCGCGAGGAAGTGCTCCAGTACGTGTTCAACAAATACGGCCGCGAGCGTGCCGCGCTCGCGGCCACCGTCATCAGTTATCGGTCCAAGAGCGCGGCACGCGACGTGGGCCGCGCGTTGGGTCTTTCCGAAGATCAGCTCGACCAGCTCAGCCGCGCCTACTCGCATGCGCATGGCGACGTACCCATCCCGGAGCGCCTGCGCGAACGCGGATTCGATACCAGCAGCCGGGTCATCCGCCATCTCATCTACCTGGTGGACGAACTGGTCGGCATGCCGCGGCATCTGTCGCAGCACGTGGGCGGCTTCGTCATTTCCGATACGCCGCTGCATCATCTGGTGCCCGTGGAAAACGCGGCCATGGACGAGCGCACGGTCATTCAATGGGACAAGGACGATCTCGAAACCATGAAGCTGCTCAAGGTCGACTGCCTCGCCCTGGGCATGCTCACCTGCATGCGCAAGGCGATCGACCTGCTTCGCGCGCAAGGAGGGCCCGACTATCGACGCCTTGCCGACATTCCCGAAAACGACGATGCCACCTACGCGATGATCCAGAAGGCGGATACGGTCGGCGTGTTCCAGATCGAATCGCGCGCGCAGATGTCCATGCTGCCGCGCCTCAAACCGAAGGCGTACTACGACCTGGTGATTCAGGTGGCGATCGTCCGACCCGGTCCCATCCAGGGCGGCATGGTCCATCCCTATCTGCAGCGGCGAAAGATGCAGGAACCCGTCGTCTACGAGAAAGGCGTGAAGCCCGTGCTCGAACGCACACTGGGTGTGCCCATCTTTCAGGAGCAGGTGATGAAGCTCCTGCAGGTGGTGGCGGAGTTCAGCGCGGACGAATCCGATGATCTGCGGCGTTCCATGGCCGCATGGAAACGCCGCGGCGGATTGGAAAAGTTCGAACCGAAGATCCGGGAGAACATGGCGAAAAATGGTTACTCGCCCGAGTTCACTCAGCAGATCATCGACCAGATCAAGGGATTCGGCAGTTACGGTTTTCCCGAATCGCATGCGGCGGGCTTCGCTCTTATCGCCTATGCCTCGTCGTACCTGAAATGCCACCATCCCGAGGTCTTTACCTGCGCCCTGCTCAACAGTCAGCCCATGGGTTTCTATGCGCCGGCGCAACTGGTGGCTGACGCACGCAAGCATGGCGTGGAGGTGCGTCCGCCCGACGTCACCGCCAGCTATTGGGACTGCACGCTGGAACCTGTCGCGAGCAATCCGCACACGCATGCCCTGCGTCTTGGCCTGCGCATGATCGCCGGGTTATCCGTCGGTCTCGGCGAACGCATTGCCACCGCTCGGGCACAGTCGCCTTTCCGCGATCTGGCCGATCTCTGCCAACGCGCGAGTCTCAACCGATTCGAGCGTGAACGCCTGGCCGATGCAGGTGCATTGCGAGTGCTCAGCGGGCATCGCCATCGCGCGCGCTGGGAAAGCTCGGGTATCGAGCGCGGCCTGCCATTGATCCATGCCGTGGCCGAGGAACGCCCGGCCCTACGCCCACCCTCGCTTGCGGAAAACGTATTCGCCGATTACGCCACCCACGGCCTGTCGCTTGCTGCCCACCCTCTGCAGCTCATCCGAAAGGCCTTGCTGGCAAGGCGCGCCCGGCGGGCCAGCGATCTCGGAGACCAACGTCACGGCACCTGGGTGCGCCATGCCGGCCTGGTCACCGTGCGCCAACGGCCGCAGACAGCCAGCGGCATCACCTTCGTCACCCTGGAAGACGAAACCGGACAGGTCAACGTGGTCGTGCGTCCGCGGGTCGCCGAAGCATGTCGCCGCGCCCTGCTCGATGCGGTACTGCTGGCCGTGGACGGCCAATGGCAGGCGATCGACGGCGTGCATCACCTTGTGGCAGCTTGTCTGCATGATTACAGCGACCTGCTGCCGACGCTGGATTCAGTGTCACGCGACTTTCACTGATCGCAGAAACTTGCGATGGCTTAACGACAGGATATTTTTTCCTGAACGGTGCCTCGCCGATTGCTGCGATGCAAGACCCATAGGCCGCAAAAAAGGGATAGCGTCTGCACACGCTTTCCACATCCGGTGTTACCGGTAAGCGATGCCATTGCGCCGGGCATCGCTCGTTCCCCAAGGCGCAATAAATTCCAGGAGATTTCGACATGCGCAACACGAAACTGCTCGTCGCCATGCTCGCCGGCTGTATGACCCTGAGCGGTGCCGCTCTCGCCCAGGACGCGGCGAATTCCGCCGCGCCGACGCCGGCCTCCACCGCTGCCACGCCGACCCAGAGCGCTCATGAGTCGATGAACAAGAGCGGCTCCATGAGCCATGACTCGATGAAGTCAGGCGACTCGATGAAGTCCACCCACAAGAAGCACAAGAAGAGCAGCACCAGCGAGCCGGCCAAGTCGTCCACCGCTGGCGGCATGTAACCGCACACGCGTCACAACGAAAACCCGGCGCCTCACGGCGCCGGGTTTTTCTTTGGTTTTTCCCGCATGCCCGGGACGCGTCAGTCGACTTCCGGCAGCACACTGATTTCTTCGTCGTCGATCGTCACGACCTGCCCTGCGCGCACCTTGTAGGTCTTGCGCAGTTCGGTCACGCCATCCACTGCGACGCGACCGTCCGCCACCATGTGCTTACCCTCGCCGCCGCTGGACGCGATACCGACCAACTTCAGCAGGAGATTGAGTTCGACGTAGTCGCCCTGCAGGCGGAATTCATGGAACGACATGGCAATGACCTAGGACGACGGGGTCGCCATTAGAGCGCAATTCGGCCGCCGATGTTGAGCAGCAGGAACGCCTCGTCCGGCAACCCTGCATTCGCCAGCGCTTCCGTGAGCAGGCGCGGCGGTTCGTCGAGCTGGTCGTCGGCAAGCTCGAAGACGCCCCAATGGATCGCTATCGACTGGCGGCAAGCGACCTCCTGATGCAGGCGCACCGCCTCGGCAGGGTCTACGTGCTGCCCGCGCATGAACCAGCGCGGCGCATAAGCTCCGATGGGAATAGCCGCCAGGTCGATCGGCCCCGCACGGCGCCCGATCTCTGCCAGAGCGTCGGAATAGCCGGTGTCGCCCGCGAACCAGAAACGAAATCCCTCGCGCGCCATGACCCAGCCGCCCCAAAGCGAACGGTTGCGGTCCCACAGCGACCGCGCGCTCCAGTGTCGTGCCGGCACGAAGGTGAATTCGGCACCGCGCACCTCGGTGGTCGCCCACCAATCCAGTTCATGGACATGGGCGATCTTCCGCCGCGCGAACCACCGTTTGAGCCCCAGCGGCACGAGAAACACCACCTGAGGAAAGCGCCGCACGATGGCACGCACCGTGCGTTCGTCCAGATGGTCGTAGTGGTTGTGCGAAAGCAGCACCACATCGATCGGTGGCAGTCCGTCCACGTCCACGGGCACGCGTGTGCGGCGCGCCGGCCCGACAAACGACAACGGCGAGGCTCGGTGCCCCATCACGGGATCGGTCAATACGGTAAGCCCACCGTGTCGGACCAGCACGCTGGCATGGCCGAGCCACCACGCGGCATCGTCTTCACCGTCAAAGGTCGCCGTCTGCCACCAGCGCTGTGCGAAGGCGTCGTAACCCTCGGTGGGCGGACGAGGCAGGCCCTGTTCCTTGCGCTCCTTGCGCCAGCGCTGCAAGCCACCGGGTTCGCGGGTATCGGGCTCGAGGTTGCGGAAGCCTTCCGGCGTGTGGTGCGCCTTCGCGGCGTCGTAATGCGGATTCTTCCAGACCATGCGTAACCTTGGGTGACGGGACGCAGGAAGACCTGCGGCCCGCCAGCCCGCGGTTCAAGGCATCAGTCGACGTCGACCCGTCGGACCTGCGCCAGCCAGTCCTCGAGGTTGTAGTAACGGGTGATCCGCGTGATGCGTCCGTCGGATACCTCGAAGAACGCACCGCCGGGCAACACGTAGGTCTGCCCCTGGGCCAGTGGGCGACCTTCGTCGGTGGCCTTGTACACGCCATGCACCATGTACTCGGCGGCGGCGCGAGTGCCCGCCTCGTTGGCCATCACCACCACGTTCCGGAGCTCTTCGGCATAGCTGGCGGACGTGCGTTCGAGGTAGGCGGCAAAGCGGTCGCGACCGACCTGCCGCCCCTCCTGGTTGATGTCATGCACGACCTTCTCGTCGAGAAGCGCCAGCATGCCGTTCCAGTCGCCGCGGTTGAAGGCGTCGCAATAGCGGCGGATCAGGTCGATTGTGTCGTTCATCGGGTCGCTCAGTAGATGATGACGGAACGGATGGCCTTGCCCTCGTGCATAAGGTCGAAGGCACGGTTGATGTCTTCGAGGCCCATCGTATACGTGATCATCGGGTCGATCTTGATCTCGCCACCCATGTAGCGATCCACGTAGCCCGGCAACTGGCTGCGTCCCTTCACACCGCCAAAGGCCGAGCCGCGCCAGACGCGACCGGTCACGAGCTGGAACGGCCGCGTGCGGATCTCCTGCCCTGCGCCCGCTACGCCGATGATGACCGACTCGCCCCAGCCCTTGTGGCAGCACTCGAGCGCCGCGCGCATCACATCCACGTTGCCGATGCATTCGAACGAGTAATCCACACCACCGTCGGTGAGGTCGACGATGACCTGCTGGATCGGGGTGTCAGGATAGTCGCGAGGGTTCACGCAATCGGTGGCACCCAGCATCCGCGCCATCTCGAACTTGGACGGGTTGGTGTCGACGACCACGATGCGCCCGGCCTTCGCCATCACGGCGCCCTGCACCACGGACAGGCCGATGCCGCCCATGCCGAACACGGCCACGGTCGCGCCCGGCTCCACCTTTGCCGTGTTGAGCACCGCACCGATGCCGGTGGTGATGCCACAGCCGAGCAGGCAAACCTTCTCGAGCGGAGCGTCCTTGTTGATCTTTGCCAGGGAGATCTCCGGCAGCACGGTGTATTCGCTGAAGGTGCTGGTGCCCATGTAATGCAGGATGGGCTTGCCGCCCAGCGAGAAGCGCGAGGTGCCGTCCGGCATCAGGCCCTGGCCCTGGGTGACGCGAATCTTCTGGCAAAGGTTGGTCTTCCCCGAGCGGCAGAACTTGCACTCGCCGCATTCGGGCGTATAGAGCGGGATCACGTGGTCGCCGGGCTTGAGCGAGGTGACACCTTCGCCCACTTCCTCGACGATGCCCCCACCCTCGTGACCGAGAATCACGGGGAACGCACCCTCCGGGTCATCGCCGGACAAGGTGTAGGCGTCGGTATGGCACACGCCCGTGGCCACGATGCGAACGAGCACTTCTCCCGCCTTCGGACCCTGGACGTCGATCTCTTCGATGGACAACGGCTTGCCTGCTTCCCAGGCGACGGCGGCGCGAGACTTCATGATTCGAGGGTTCCTCTTGGCGTGGCTTCCGGCGACGGATGCGCCGGGCGGACCCTGGATTCTAGCCCGCCTGACGGCCGTGGACGCCCCCTCGCCGGTCCGTTCAGGACCATACGCTGGCGGATGCAGCCTGTTTGAGTTAAACTAGGGTTAACGGATACGTGCCGTACGGCGAACGAAAGGCGACTGTAAGGGTCCGATAGAGGCTGTCGATGGCAGCGATTGCGAATTCCCTTGAACCTTTTGCTTACAAACGCTGTCGAACCTTTTGTTGCTTGGAAGCCCTTGTAATGCTGCGGGCAGCCCATAAGAAAGGGGCGTAGGAAACTCGTTAGTTCAGAAATTAGGCCCTTGGGGGGCGTGACGAAAGACTAACGAACCCATTGTTCACCAAACGAAACGGACCAATCGCCCGGCGCGACTTCTTCGGAAGGTATCGGGAGCGTAAGGTCCTCGCCACGCCAGAGACCGGCGGCGTCGGCGCCAGAGATTGATACATCCGGTCGATACGGACTGGGAGACATAACAAATGAACGAACTTCGTAACGAATACGGCATCTCGACCTTCGAATACTCCGCTGGCTACCGCCTCGCGGAAGCCAATGGCGGGTTCGACCTGTTTGGCGGCGAGATGGATGGCTACGACTGGCTGGGCGAAGTGGCCAGCCGACTGAGCGGCGACGCCGTCTAAGCCCTGCTCCACATGAAAGGCCCGCCTTCACGGCGGGCCTTCGTTCGTCAGGACGCCTTGCGTGTCCTCGTCCTTGCCGCTTTCTTCGCCGCGGCCTTTCTTCCTGACGCCCCTTTTGTGCGAGCAGCCTTCTTGGCGGCGCTCGATCGGCTCGACGCCGTGCGTTTCGACGCGGCCTTTCTGCCTTGAGCTGACAAAGCCCGCGTGGACGCTGCCGAGCGCCCTTCGCGCTTCAGCGCCTTCGTGGTTGCCCGGGACCTCGTCGACGACTTCGCTGCAGATGTCTTTCTCGCGCTGGCCTTTTTCGGTGTGGCTCGCTTGGTCGTGGCTCGCTTGGAAGTCGTGCGCTTCGTACTCGACTTCCGCGCAGCCGTCCGCTTCACGGTGGCCTTCTTCGCCGTCGTTTTTTTTGCCGACGATTTTCGGGCCGTCGCCCCGCCTGCTCGCTTGCGAGTGGCGGATTTCTTCGCCGCCGTGCCGGACGAACGCTTCTTCGACGCCGCGCGGCTGTCCTGCGCCGCCTTCTTCTTCGTTGCCTTGCTTGCTGTCTTCGAGGGTTTGGCCTTCACGCCCGCGCGTCGTGCCTTCGATAACCCGATGGCGATAGCCTGCTTTGCGGAGCGCGCGCCGTGCTTGCCCTCGCGTACGTGTTCGATCTCTTCATGCACGAATTCACCGGCCTGGGTCGAGGCCGACTTTCCTTCGCGCTTGTCTTTCTTCGCTCTAGCGACGGTTTTCTTCTCAGGCATGAGCGGGCTCCTCTGCGCAGTGGATCAGGGGACACGAATCGCCAAGGCTTCCGGCGTCTCCCTTGGTGGCTCGCCCTCACCGTCTGGCTGATCGGGATGCGACGGCGGGGCCTGCGGCTGTTCCTTCGAGGGCTCCGTGTCGGGCATCTCGGGCGTCGGACGTGCGGGTTGCTCTTCGGGGATGACCGGCGAATGGCCGGGCGACTCGGGTACGTGGGGGCTCTGCATGGTCAGCGAGAAACCTGATGTCGGTGGTCGATGAGACTGCGCGGCCATCTGTGATACGCGCGTCTTCCCTACGTCATCGGCCACGGACGAGCATGTGCCGTACGCATTGCAGTTCAGCTTGAGTGAGATGTCGTGAAACACCACGGACGTCTGCTTCACGCATGCATGAGCCCCGCAAGGCGTAAACAGGTGCCACTGCGATGACGCAGCCACCAGCGAGGAAACCATCATGGACAAGAACCGCACCGAAGGTATGAAGCACGAGGTCAAGGGCGCCGTGAAGGAAGCCGTGGGCAAGGTAACGGGCAACCACACGAAGGAAGCCGCCGGCAAGATCGAGAAGAACGCCGGTAAGATCCAGAACGAAGTAGGCAAGGCCGCTGACCACGCCCGCGACGAGAATCGCAAGCACTGAGTGTTTACGAGCCTCCGATCCTCAGGATCGGAGGCTCGTCACTTTCTGTCTACCGTCAGGGGGTTGCCGTTGCCAGCGACTCTCGCCGGGCGAGAAACCAGGCGCGCAATCGACGATTCGTCGGTTCCGAAAAGCCACGCGCAACCCACGTCCCCACGATCCACGACAACAGCACCGCAGGCGGATACCAGACCCATGCCTGAGTCCCGTCCGTATCGGTCGCGCGCGCGATGCCCACCAGCGTGAACACCACGAACATGTGCGTCAGATAGATTTCGTAACTGGCCTTGCCCATGCGTTGCAGCCAGCCGAAACCACGCCACGTGCTTCCCTGCTCCGCCGAAGCAAGCACGAGGCACACTGCGGCGCCCACGAGCACGAGCATGTAGCCGTCGTGCAGCATCCGCCATAA
>Ga0209437_100566_pt1 | contig 24156 bp, 21 predicted proteins | sample AraplaL_Cvi_mTSA_FD_184266 | JGI IMG/M metagenome (GOLD analysis project Ga0209437, IMG submission 184266) | Arabidopsis root microbial communities from the University of North Carolina, USA - plate scrape CL_Cvi_mTSA (SPAdes) (version 2) | ecosystem: Host-associated > Plants > Roots > Endosphere...
TCAAGGCCATCGAGCCGGTCGTGCATCACCTGCAACAGGCGCATCAACGCCTCAAGTACGCCAACGTTCCGGTCATCGCCGCGGTCGCCGGCCTGGCGCTGGGCGGCGGTTGCGAATTGCTGCTGCACGCCGCCAAGCGCGTGGCTTCGATCGAATCCTACATCGGTCTGGTGGAAGTCGGTGTCGGCCTGATCCCGGCCGGCGGCGGCCTGAAAGAAGCGGCCGTGCGCGCCGCCAAGGAAGCCAAGGGCAACGATATCCTGCAGTTCCTCAAGGACTACATGCTGGCCGCGGCCACCGCCAACGTCTCCAAGTCGGCGCTGGAAGCACGCAAGCTCGGCTACCTCAAATCGGACGATGTGATCGTCTTCAACCCTTACGAATTGCTGCACGTAGCCAAGGTCGAAGCGCGCGCGATGTTCGACTCCGGCTACCGTCCGGCGCTGGCGCCGCAAGTGCCGGTGGTTGGTCGCTACGGCGTCGGCACCATCATGGCGCAACTGGTCAACATGCGCGACGGCGGCTTCATCTCGGCACACGACTTCAAGCTGGGCCAGATGATCGCCGAGATCGTCAGCGGCGGCGAAGTCGAAGAAGGCAGCGTGGTCAACGAGCAATGGTTGCTGGACCTGGAACGCAAGGCGTTCATGGAACTGCTGAATCATCCGAAGACTCAGGAACGAATCATGGGAATGATGCAAACAGGTAAGCCTGTTCGGAATTAATTTCGCTAATGCATCGACCCACGTAAAAAATCAGGAGCCATAAATGACCAAACAACTTCAAGACGCCTACATCGTCGCTGCGACGCGCACCCCGATCGGCAAAGCGCCGCGCGGCATGTTCAAGAATGTGCGCCCGGACGACCTGCTGGTGCGCGCGATTCAATCCGCGATTGCGCAAGTCCCCGGCCTCGATCCGAAACTGATCGAAGACGCCATCATCGGCTGTTCCTTCCCTGAAGGCGCACAAGGCTTGAACATGGCGCGCAACGCCGTTTTGCTGGCCGGCTTGCCGAACACTATCGGCGGCGTCACCATCAACCGTTACTGCGCATCCGGCATCACCGCCATCGCCATGGCTGCGGACCGCATCCGCGTCGGCCAGGCCGACGTCATGATCGCCGGCGGCGCCGAGTCGATGTCGATGGTGCCGATGATGGGCTTCCATCCGTCGATCAACATGGGCGCGTTCAAGGACGAAAACATCGGCATGGCCTACGGCATGGGCCTGACTGCAGAAAATGTCGCCAAGCAATGGAAAGTCTCGCGCGAAGCTCAGGACGCGTTCGCACTGGCCTCGCACCAGAAGGCCATCGCTGCGCAACTGGCCGGCGAATTCAATGACGAAACCACCTCGGTCGACATCATCGAGCGCTTCCCCAACCTGGCGACCGGTCAGATCGACATCAAGACCCGCACCGTCAACAAGGACGAAGGCGCGCGCGCCGACAGCACCATTGAAGCACTGACCAAGCTGAAACCGGTATTCGCCGCCAAGGGCAGCGTCACCGCCGGCAACAGCTCGCAAACTTCTGACGGCGCCGGCGCATTGATCCTGGTCAGCGAAAAGATCCTCAAGCAATTCAACCTGACGCCGCTGGCGCGTTTCGCCTCGTTCGCCGTACGCGGCGTGCCGCCGGAAATCATGGGCATCGGTCCGAAGGAAGCCATCCCCGTCGCCCTGCGCGCGGCCGGCATCACCCAGGATCAGCTGGACTGGATCGAACTCAACGAAGCCTTCGCCGCACAGGCGCTGGCGGTCATCCAGGACCTCGGCCTCGACTCGTCCAAGGTCAACCCCATGGGCGGCGCGATTGCCCTCGGCCACCCGCTCGGTGCAACCGGCGCGATCCGTGCTGCGACCACCATTCATGCACTGCGCCGCAAGAACCTGAAGTACGGCATGGTGACGATGTGCGTCGGCACCGGCATGGGAGCCGCAGGCATTTTCGAACGCATGTAAAAACCTGTTCATGATCCTACTGCGAGGCCGTGATCCGGCGTCGGTCGGTGCTCGCAATCCTCGTGTACTCAAGTACACTCCGGTTGCTCCGCTCCGGCCGCCACCGGCTGACGGCCTCTCGCTACGGATCATGAACAGGTTTTGAGCGCGGCTCTACCATCAAAAAACAAGCCGCACGTCGCCCAGGCGATGCGGCTTTTTTTATCGGAGACATATGGAAATCGAACTCACCAAAAGCAATGGCGTCCTGACCATCGCCTTCAACCGCGAAGAAAAGAAGAACGCCATCACCGCTGCGATGTACCAGCAGCTGGCCGACGCCCTCAGGGACGCAGAAGCCGACAGCGCGGTGCGCGCCGTCCTGTTCACCGGCAAGCCGCAGATCTTCACCGCCGGTAACGACCTCGAGGACTTCCTCAAGAATCCGCCCAACAGCAAGGAAGCGCCGGTGTTCCAGTTCCTGTGGGAGATCAGTCACCTCGGCAAGCCCATCGTGGCCGCCGTATCGGGAGCGGCGGTCGGCATCGGCACCACCTTGCTGCTGCATTGCGACCTTGTCTACGCCGCCGACAATGCCAAGTTCTCGATGCCGTTCACGCAACTGGGTTTGTGCCCGGAAGCGGCCTCGTCGCTGCTGCTGCCGCATATCGCCGGCTACCAGCGCGCCGCCGAAAAGCTGCTGCTGGGCGAAGCTTTCGATGCTGCCGAAGCGCACGCGATGGGCATCGTCAACCGCGTGCTGACTGCGGAAGAATTGCTGCCGTTCGCACAGAAGCAGGCCGCCAAACTGGCCGCATTGCCTGCCAGCTCGGTGCGCGTCACCAAGCAATTGATGAAGAAGAACCGCGTCGTCGCGACCGAAGCGCAGATGGCCTCGGAAATCGAACACTTCGCAAAAATGCTGACGGCGCCGGAAGCCAAGGAAGCTTTCACGGCCTTCTTCGAGAAACGTCGGCCGGACTTCAGCAAATTCGCCTGACTGTCACAGACCGCTTCCAACGGTCTTAAGTAGCCAGATTGAACTCCAAAGACAAGGTTCGCATATTCGATCCTGTGGGAATTACGTGAGGATAGGGCCTCATTCGGCGACTGTTATCCCACTAAAGAGGCAATACCCGATCCTTGTCATGAAATTGCTGCATCCAGTAGGGATACACTTTGTCCGGCTCCGACACGCTGTCAAGTCGCGCTCTGAGCTCAGGTGGCAATACCAATTCGACGGCGCCAAGATTGCTGGCCATCTGTTCTTCAGAACGAACACCGATCGTGATTGATGTCACTTCATTGCGTCCCAGTAGCCAAGCCAAGGCGACCTGAGCGGGCTGGACGCCCAGTGCACCCGCAATACTCCGCAACTCAAGAACAATGGGATCGGCCTTGGCGGGATTGATCGGCGGGAAGTTGAGATTGGCTCGGCGTCCGCCATCCGGAGCGTTGCTTCCTGCGGTGTATTTTCCGCTCAGGTATCCGCCTGATAGCGGGCTCCATACAATCAGGGCAACGTCGTTGGCTTTGGCGACAGGAGCGATGTCGTATTCGATGTCGCGTGCTGCCAATGAGTAGTAGACCTGATTGCTGGTAATACTTGCCCGATGTGTCTGCGAGGTAATTGCGTGTGCGCGTTCCAGGTCAGTGCCGCTAAAGTTACACACACCGATGTGGCGAACCTTGCCTTGCGTGACAAGGTCGTCCAGCGCGCGCAATGTTTCTTGCAAGGGAACCAGCGCATCGCGATCATGCAACTGGAACAAATCAATATGATCGCGACCGAGGCGTTTAAGACTGGTTTCCACCGAGCGCATGATATGCGAGCGGCCCAGACCGACGTCATTATGTCCTGGGCCCGTTCTTAAACGAACTTTTGTCGCCACCAGCGCACGGGTCTCGTCGAGTCCCAGATCACTGAGCACTTGTCCAACGACCACTTCCGACTGGCCCTGCGAATAGGCGTCGGCAGTATCGATCAGATTGATGCCTGCATCCATCGCCGCCGCAACAATATTCCTGGCTTGCGCCCGGTCCAGGCCGGCGATATGTCCCCAGATGCCGCTGCCCGCCCCAAAGGTCATGCCACCAAGCGACAGGCGCGAAACGCGAAGGCCGGAGCGGCCGAGTGTACGGTATTCCATTTGTTTCCTCGATGATGTGCCGAACTGCGGCGTATTGTCACGACAAATTGCGTTACGCCGCTGTGCCAACCAAATGCCGCAAGACGGTCTTCAATTCGACATTTCCTTTAATGACACTGGATTCATCGCCTTCAAAATCGATCCAGCCTTCATTGAATCCATCCAGCATGCGCATGCGCGGCAACGGATTGACAGATCCTTGGGATCTGAACCGAGCCTCCCAGGTGTCGCGCAAAACCGCTTCAGTACGGACAGGCTGGCCGAGGATATCTGCAAAGCAGGCGGCGATATCGTTGGGTGAAATCCGTCGAGGCCCTTCCAGTTCAACGACACGTTTTCCAGACCATATCTGCTGAAGCAGCTCGGCGGCGACTCGCCCGACATCGGCGGTGGCGACCATCGGAACAGGTTTGTCCAGCGGTTGCAGGAAGCTATGGATAAGGCCGTCACGGGCGGGCGCGACATCCCACAATGCGTTTTCCATGAACCATCCTGGCCGCAGGAACGTGACGGGCACGGGCAGCCCGGCAAGCGCCTGTTCCATGAGTGTTCGCTGTGAGAGCAGATTCATGTGGGTCGCCGGATCAGCCTGGGCGCCGATGGTCGACAAGCACACTACCTTGCCGGGACGCGTAGCTGCAATAGCCGCCGTCACTGCATTGATCACTGCGACTGCGCCGGGAAATCCTGGAGCGGGATCGAAGTCAGACGGCGGTAAGATGAAGACTCCCTGGGCATCTTTGAATGCAAGGGTCAGGGCAGCCGAATCATTCATTTCGGCGAATGCTACTTCACAGCCACGCTCCACCGATACCTTAGCTTTGACGGAATCGCGAACAACGGCGCGTACTGGAAGTCCGGCGGCGAGCAAAGTTTCTGCGAGCGCTCCACCTACTTTTCCGGTGATGCCTGTAATTGCAAACATGATGGCTCTCTTTTTCTGATGGTCAGATATATGGCTGGTCAATCAGCTACGACGCAAACCGTTGTAAATGCCCTGTTCCACCTGTCCCCACAAGTTCACGACACGCGCGTCGTAGAACGGCAGCACTTGTGTGAACATCGCACCCGTCACGTGTTTGACCGGATCAATCCAGAAGTAGGAATTCAGCAGACCCGCCCAACTGCCGCTGCCGGCGCTGCGTCCATGTGGTCCGGGCTGCATATTGATGTCGAACGACAGTCCCCATTTATGCTGCATGCCAGGAAACTGATCGAAGCTATTGGAATAGGCCGGCAAAGCGGATTTCATCTCCACCACATTCAGGTCGCCGATCTGGTTTTTGAACATCGACGCCACAGTTTCCGGTTTCAGGACCCGCGCGCCGTTAAAGCTGCCGCCACGCACCAGCATTTGCAAAAACGCCATGTAGTCGCGCGGAGTACTGAACAGGCCGCCACCACCGCTGAAGAACTCCGGACGCTGGTTCATTTCGAACGGCGCCGACGTGAGCGAGCCGTCAGGCTGACGGTTGTACATCGTCGCCACGCGTTTCTTTTGCGCGCTGCTGATGAGAAAGCCGGAGTTGTGCATGCCAAGCGGATTGAAGATGTTCTCTCGAAAATAGATTTCCAGCGATTGATCGGTGACGGCCTCCACCAGCTTGCCGACCCAGTCCAGGCTGATGCCGTATTGCCAGCGCTCGCCCGGTTCAAACTCCAGTGGTGCAGTGAAGGCGCCGTTCATCGAGTAGGCAATATCCTGCATGCCGGTTGCCTTCTCGTATTGCAGGATGTTGCCGCTCCAGACCGGATAGGTATAGCCCGATGTGTGCGTCATCAGATGACGTACCGTGATCGCACGTTTGGCTGGACGCAACTTCGGCTTGCCGGCTGCGTCGAAACCCTCGAGAATCATCGGCGACTTCAGCTCTGGAAGAATCTCGCTCGCTGCCTGGTCGAGCTTGAGTTTGCCTTGCTCAATCAGTTGCATGCATGCGGTCGCCGTGATGGCTTTCGTCATGGATAACATCCAGAACACGCTGTCCATCGAAATCGGTGTCCCGGCATCTGCATCCGCCTTGCCGAAAGCGCCTTCGTAAACCATCCCCTTGTCGGTTGCCCCCATTGCAACGACTCCGGCGACTGTCTTGTTGCTGACAGCCTGTTCCAGCACGCGATCGATTCCGGAAAACTTACTGTCAGGAACATATCTACCCACTGTCTCCGGGAGCGCAGTTTCGGCATTGGCGCGACCGCTCAGCAGTCCGCCCAGCGTGGTTGCAGCGAGCAGACCGGAGGCGCCTTTAAGCATGTGTCGACGACTAATATTCTGTGTCATGTTGATTCCATTAAAGATGAGTGTAGGGAGGAGACGCGGATCCGACGTCGTTTCTGGTTCGAAAATCCATCGCGATGCCGCCGATGATAGATACCGGATGGATATGATGAAATAGCGTCAATGTCATTTCATTAGTGACATGTAATCACCAATGCAAACGTTATCGTCGTGACCAGTGACTTGCATGTGTCGTCGGGAGAATCTGACAACTGGCTGGCCGGAGCCGGGGGCTTTTTGGTGGGCTTGGCGCAATTGGGACATGACAACGCGCCGGAACATTTGATCAATGCTGAGGTTGCGGACCCGGCGGTTCCTGCGGGGCAGTTCGCGATCTGCGATCTGATCTTTGCGTATGCAGATCGACCGGCCGGCTGATTGCGGTCGAGAAGGAGCGGAGCCGCATTCATGCGGCCCCTTTTGCATCAAGGCAGCAAAATCGAGAGCTCTTCAGCGCCTTTTTTCAGGACCGGCAGGAACTGCTCTTCCATCTGCCTGCGGCTGACGCGGGTCGCCTGCACGCCCACATTGAGCGCCGCCACCACGTTGCCGCCGGCGCCGCGCACCGGCACGGCGATCGAACGCAAACCGACTTCCAGCTCTTCATCGATCAGCGCGTAGCCGTCTTCGCGCACGCCGGCGAGGATTTCGCGCAGGCGCTTCTGTGACACCACCGTCTTGTCGGTCATGGCGCGCAGCTTCACCTTGCTGAAATAGTCCTTGAGCTGATCTTCCTGCAGATGCGCCAGCATCGCCCGCCCAAGTGAAGTGCAATACGCCGGCAGCCGGCTGCCGGTGTTGAGCGCGACCGACATCACCCGCGACGCGGCTGAACGCGCCACGTACAACACCTCGGTGTCGTCCAGCACGGCCAGCGAACACGATTCGCCCAGGGTGCGGCTGATGTTGTTGAGGTAAGGCTGGGACGAGACCGTCAACGGCGTCGACGAGAGATAAGAGTAGCCCAGCGTCAGGATCTTCGGCCGCAGCGAAAAATTATTCACGTCGGCGTCCGCATAACCCAGCTGGCGCAGCGTGTGCAGGCAGCGGCGTACTGCGGCGCGCGGGATGCCCGTCTTCTGGCTGATCTGGGCAATCGTCAGGCTGCGGCGCGAATCGGCAAAGGCGCGGATGACTGCCAGGCCGCGCGCCAGCGAAGTCATGAAACTGGGATCGGTGAGGGCGTCGATTTCCTCCGCGATGCTCAGGCTGCGCTCGGCAACTGGGGCGGTCTCGGCGGATTTGGCTGAATTTGACGATTTTTTGCTGGTGATCTTGGGCATGGTGTCGGCGGTGACGTAGAGGAAGGGGTGGTTCGTATTCTAAACATTCGTGCGGTGAACGAACACAACCTGTTCCGGCTTATTGACGATGAAACTGTCATTTCTCTACACTGAATGTGCGAAATATGACTATTTGTTCGATTATCGAACAAATCAAGTTTGACACATTTGGAGAAAATGCATCGTGATCGATAAAACTGTTGAGTCACTGGAACAAGCGGTGGCGGGCATCCACGACGGCGCCACCATCATGATCGGCGGCTTCGGCAATGCCGGCATGCCGTCCGCGCTGATCAACGCGCTGATCGCCCAGGGCGCGCGCGACCTCACCATCGTCAACAACAACGCCGGCAACGGCGAGACCGGACTGGCGGCGCTGCTCAAGACCGGACGCGTGAAGAAGATCATCTGTTCCTTCCCGCGCCAGACCGACTCGCAGATCTTCGACGCGCTCTACCGCGCCGGCAAGATCGAGCTGGAACTCACGCCGCAGGGCAACCTGGCCGAACGCATTCGTGCCGCCGGCGCCGGCATCGGCGGCTTTTTCAGTCCCACCGGCTACGGCACCATGCTGGCCGAAGGCAAGGAAACGCGCCTCATCGACGGCCGCCACTACGTGCTGGAGTCGCCCATCCACGCCGACTTCGCGCTGATCAAGGCGCTGCGCGGCGATCGCTGGGGCAATCTGGTCTACCGCAAGACCGCGCGCAACTTCGGTCCCATCATGGCGATGGCAGCCAAATGCACGATCGCGCAGGTCAGCGAAGTCGTGGAGTTGGGACAACTCGATCCCGAAGTCATCGTCACGCCGGGAATTTTCGTGCAGCGTGTTGTGCAAGCTGGTGTGGAAACCAACATTCAGGAGGCCGCATAATGAGTCGCTATACCCGTGAACAAATGGCCGCGCGCGTGGCCCGCGATATTCCCGAAGGCGCCTACGTCAACCTCGGCATCGGCCTGCCGACCAAGGTCGCCAACTATCTGCCGGCCGACAAGGAAATCTTCCTGCAAAGTGAAAATGGCCTGCTCGGCATGGGCCCGGCGCCGGCCGCAGGTGAAGAAGACGAAGACCTGATCAACGCCGGCAAGCAGCCGGTGACGCTGTTGACCGGCGGTGCGTATTTCCACCATGCCGATTCCTTCGCCATGATGCGCGGCGGCCACCTCGACATCTGCGTGCTGGGCGCCTTCCAGGTATCGGCGGAGGGCGATCTGGCCAACTGGCACACCGGCGCTCCTGACGCTATTCCCGCCGTGGGCGGCGCGATGGACCTGGCCATCGGCGCCAAGCAGGTGTTCGTGATGATGGAGCACCAGACCAAGAACGGCGAAAGCAAGATCGTCGGCCAGTGCAGCTATCCACTCACCGGTATCGGCTGCGTCAATCGCATCTATACCGACCTGGCAGTGATCGACGTGACGGCACAAGGCCTGCAGGTGCTGGAAATCGTCGAGGGGTTGTCCTTCGACGAACTGCAAAAGCTGACCGGCGCGCCGTTACTCCCTGCCGCCTGAACCACACCATCGTGACGAGGAAAACATGACAGAGGTATTTATCTGCGACGCCGTTCGCACCCCGATCGGCCGCTTTGGCGGCGCATTGAAAGACGTACGCGCCGACGACCTCGGCGCCGTGCCGCTACGCGCGCTGATGGAGCGTAATCCTCAGGTCGACTGGGCCACCGTCGACGATGTAATTTACGGCTGCGCCAACCAGGCCGGCGAAGACAACCGCAACGTCGCGCGCATGTCGCTGCTGCTGGCGGGCCTGCCGCAGGACGTGCCCGGCGCGACCGTCAATCGCCTGTGCGGATCGGGCATGGACGCAATCGGCATCGCCGCCCGCGCGATCAAATCCGGCGAAGCGCAACTGATGATCGCCGGCGGCGTGGAGTCGATGACGCGCGCGCCGTTCGTGATGGGCAAGGCCGACAGCGCCTTCTCGCGCAACGCGGCGATCCACGACACCACCATCGGCTGGCGTTTCATCAACCCGCTGATGAAGGCGCAGTACGGCGTCGACGCCATGCCCGAGACCGGCGAAAACGTCGCCGACGATTACAGAATCAGCCGTCTCGATCAGGACAACTTTGCCGTGCGCAGCCAGGCCAAGGCGGCCGCAGCGCAGCAGAACGGCGTCCTGGCGCAAGAGATCGTGCCGGTGGTGATTCCGCAAAAAAAGGGTGAGGCAGTCACCGTGACGCAGGATGAACATCCGCGCGCCACCAGCCTCGAAGCGCTGGCAAAACTCAAGCCCATCGTGCGGCCCGACGGCAGCGTCACCGCCGGCAATGCCTCTGGCGTGAACGACGGCGCCTGCGCCTTGCTGCTGGTCGGCGCCGAAGCGGTGGAGAAGTTCGGCCTGAAGCCGCGCGCGCGCATCCTCGGCATGGCCACCGCCGGCGTGGCGCCGCGCATCATGGGCATCGGCCCGGCGCCCGCCAGCAAGAAGCTGCTGGCGCGGCTGGGCCTGGACATCGCGCAGATGGACGTGATCGAACTCAACGAAGCCTTCGCCTCGCAAGGACTGGCGGTGCTGCGCGAACTCGGCGTGGCTGACGATGACGCCCGGGTGAATCCCAACGGCGGCGCCATCGCGCTCGGTCATCCGCTAGGCATGAGCGGCGCCCGTTTGATCACCGCCGCAACGTATCAGTTGGAACGCAGTGGCGGCCGCTACGCCTTGTGCACCATGTGCATCGGCGTGGGGCAGGGCATCGCCATGGTGATCGAGCGGGTGTAATCAACCAGCGATCTACTCGCGCGATTGATTGAAAATCGGCGACGACGGACTGTTCCCGGCCAGTTCCCGCGCTGCGGCGATCAGGTCGGGGCCAAGGCTTTCCATGCGCCGCATGTCGAGCCGCTGCAGCGGGCCGGCAATACTGATGACGCCGATGGCCGGATAGCCGGTGCGCTGTATCGGTGCCGCCATCGCCGTCATGCCCGGCGCAAAGACTTCATTGATCAGCGCATAGCCGCGACGCCGGCTTGCGTGGATGAATTCCAGCAAGGCCTGGATCGTCGTCGGCGCATTGGGGCCGTAGTCTTTTGGCTTGCCGAAGCCCTGCTTCGACACCAGTTCCAGCGCACGCTCATCCGACATCGTCAACATCCATGCATGACCGGTGGCCGAGCACGAAAGCACCGTATCCATGCCCATGTCCGGATCGTAGCGCAGGCCCTTTTTTGCGCCCTGCGACTTCGCCACCCAGGTCAGCCGGTCGCCATCGACGATGGCCAGCCGCACCAATTCTCCCGATATGTCCGCCAGCCGGTCGAGCGTGGCCTGGGCCACGTCGACGATGCCCGACGTCGCCAGGTAACTGAGGCCGAGGCCAACCAGTTTGGTCGTCAGCACATAGTCGCCATGCCCGCGAATCTGGCGCACGTAACCGCAGCGCACCAGGTCGGTCAGCAGGCGATGGCAGGCGCTGCGCGGAATCTCCAGTTCGTCGGCCAGCAAGGTCAGCGGCGTCGCTTCCGCCTGCGCTGCCAGGTACTCCAGTATCCCCAGCGTGCGCTCCAATACGCCATTCATCGTGCGTCGTCTCCGTCGTAATTTTTCATTATGCGGAACCAAATTCCAGTGTGGAATTGTGTTCCAGAACCGCTGATATTATCCGCTCAGAACACCGAAGTAAATCGATATGTATGTTGCTTAAGTCCAGTATTTATAAGCCTTTCAGGCCGGATATGGATTTCTTGCAGTGAACGGAAATCTATTTTTCAGCGGTTCTATTAATAAAAATATGTTCGGTTACCGAACAATCAGATAAATTAATTTCCAACAGGAGACAAGAATGAGCACGAGCAGTTATCAGGACTCGCACTACGACTCTCACGAACGTATGGGCACGCGCGCCGTCACCGCGGCAACTGTCGGCACGGCGCTGGAATGGTTCGACTTCACGCTGTACGGCGCCGTCTCCGCGACCGTGCTTCCCAAGCTGTTCTTTCCGTCGATGGATCCGACCAACGCCTTGCTGGCATCGCTCGGCGCCATCATCTGCGGCCATCTGGGCGACAAGATCGGACGCCGCAACCTGATGCTCGGCACGGTCACAATCATGGGTCTGGCGTCGGTGCTGATGGGCCTGCTGCCGACCTACGCCATGATCGGCGTGTGGGCGCCGATCCTGCTGGTGCTGCTGCGAATTATCCAGGGCTTCGCCCTCGGCGGCGAGTCGACCGGCGCGCAACTGATGGCGCTGGAACATGCATCGCCGGATCGCCGCGGCAAGTATTCGGGCTTGCTGGGCTTGTGCTCGCCGCTCAGCCAGATCATGGCGAACGGAGTGCTGCTGCTGATTTCATCGCTGCTGACAAACGAAGCCTTTGAAAGCTACGGCTGGCGCATTCCCTTCGTCCTGAGCTTCATCCTGGTGGTGGTGGGTCTCTACATCCGCCTGAAAGTCGACGAGACGCCTGCCTTCGTGGAACTCAAGAAGACCGCTGCCGCTCGCGTCAGCAGTCCTTTGAAAGACGCCGTGCGTTTCCACTACAAGACGGTGCTGCGCTGGATGTTCTTCTTCTGCGGCCCGGCGGCCCTGTTCTACCTGATCGTGGTGTTCTCGCTGAGCTATGTCACCAAGACGCTGGAAGTGCCCAAGCAAACCGCCTTCCTGCTGCTGATGGGCGCCAACGTCTGCGCGATCGTCGGCGCACTGGCCGGCGGCATGCTGAGCGACAGGATCGGCCGCAAGAAGGCGCTGGCGGTCGGCTCGATCGCCACACTGCTGATCCTGTTCGTGTATTTCCCGATCCTGGAGACCAAGAGCTTCTTCCCGATGCTGGCGATCATGGGCCTGTTCCTCGGTTTTACTCAGTTCCAGAGCGGCATCCAGCCGGTGGCGTTTGCCGAGGCGTTCCCCACCAATGTGCGTTATTCGGGATCGGCGCTGGCCTACACCGGCGCCAACCTGTTGACCGGCGGACCGATGCCGATCGTGGCGGTCTGGTTGTTGAGCAAATTCAACGGTTCTCCGTGGGCGGTGGTGGGTGTGTGCGTGGTGTTGAACCTGCTGTCGCTGGTCATGATCCTGTCCGGGCCGGAGACGCGCGGCATTGACATGAACCGCGTGGATGCATCGCCTGACGCATCCGGACGCAGCAACCACGGAGCGGGCGCGCAAGCGCATCGAGCCACCTGAACAACGAATCAAGATTGACTTCATCCATGTCCAAACTAATTTACGTCCTCAACGGACCCAACCTCAACATGCTCGGCAAGCGCGAGCCGGACATCTACGGCACCACCACGCTGGAGGAAATCCGTCTGCGCACGCTGGCCGAGGCGAAGGAGCTGGGACTGGAATGCGACTTCCGCCAGACCAATCACGAAGGCGTCATGGTCGACTGGCTGCAGGAAGCCTACGAGCGCGACGCCGGCGTGATCATCAATCCGGCGGGTTTTTCGTTCGCCTCGATTCCGGTGCTGGATGCCGTCAAGCTGATTGCACAACCGGTCGTCGAACTGCATATCAGCAACATCCATCAACGCGATGAAGCGCACCGGCATTCGCTGATTTCGCTGGCGGCCGGAGCGGTGATCTGCGGCCTCGGCGCCGCAGGTTATCCGATCGCGGTGCGTGCGATCGCGGCGCTCCTGGAAAGCTGAAGTTACTCGGGGGAGGGGAAGCGAAGGGGAACGCAGGCTGTCCGGAACCAATCCGGGCAGCCTGTTTTTTGTGCTGAGAAAGTGTCTTAGAGTTGTGCGAGGAAGTCGCCAACCAGCGCGGCAAAGGCCTCCGGCTGTTCAATGGCGCTGATGTGGGACGCGCCCTCGATCACCTGCAGCCGTGCGCCGGCAATGGCGTCGGCCAGCGCCTGCGCCATTGCCGGCGGTGTGCCCTGGTCCAGCGCGCCGGCGATCACCAGCGTCGGCACTGCGATCTGTCCGAGTCGCGCAGTGGTGTCTACCGTACCGACGGCGTGGCAACAGCCGACGTAGCCTTGCGCGTCGGTGCTGGTCAGGCGTTGCCTGAAGCGCGCCACGGCGGCGGCCTGGACGGCGCGGAAGTCGTCATGGAAATAGCGCCCCATCACGGCGTCGGCGATCGCATCGATGCCCTGCTCGCGCACCGTCGCGATGCGCTGTCGCCAGGCTTCGCGCGCCGCCTCCGGATAGGCCGACGTGGTGTTGGCGAGCACCAGCGCGCGCACCAGTCCCGGATGGCGCAGCGCCAGTTCCTGACCCGCCATGCCGCCCATGGACAAGCCCACCCAGACCACCGGTCCGGTATCAAGTTCGCGCAGCAGGCGCGCGGCGTCGTCAGCCAGATCGGCCATCGAATACAAGCTGTCGCCTTCTCCCTTGTCCGAACTGCCGTGGCCGCGATGGTCGTAAGCGATCACGCGGCAATCGCTCGCCAGCTGATTGGCCAGGTCGTCCCACATCATCAGGTCGGCGCCGATCGCATGCGACAGCACCACCGTATGGCGCGGCGCGCGGCCGTTGCGCGGCTCGCGCACGGTGTAGTGCAGCGCGGGTGACGAAATCGTGCGGCCCTGCTTGCCGATGCCCGGATGGCAGGTGTCGGCCGGGCGTTGCGGTTCGACCTTGTAGCCGATCTGCTCGCCCACCTCGCGCAGGATTTGCTGGGCGTGGCTGAACGCTGTATTGCCCGCCGGGACGCCTGCGTAGACGGCGGACTGGATCAGAACTTCCTTCATTTCGTCGGGCGTCAGACGCGTGGCGGTGTCGCCCAGCAAGCCGGCGCGCACATGCAGTTCAAACTCTTCCCAGCGGCCCAGCGCGATGGTGATGGCCAGCACGATGATGCGGCGGGTCTTGTGGTCGAGGCCGGGACGGCCCCAGATTTCATTCCAGGCGAAGCGCGTGATCAGGTTCTGGAACTCGGCGTTGAAGTTGGTGGCGCCGGCCACCGAACGGTCTACCCAGGCGTCGCCGAGGACACTGCGGCGATTGCGCATGCCGCGCTCGAAATCGTGGTCGAGAGGATCGTAGCTCATGATGGTCTCAGTTGGTCTTGTCAGTTGATCTTGTCAGGGAAGGAGGATGACGGGCGGCTCTGCAGCAAGCTCTTCAATTGACGCTCCGCCAATGTGCGCGCCGCACCAAGCGCCTGAACGGGATCGAACACATCTTGAACGCGGCGGATGTCGATGTGCTTGCTGAGTTGAATGTCTTCGCTGATCGCTGCAGTCAGCACCTCGGCCAGCTGCCCTTGCGTCGCGACGGTTTGCTGCGTGAGTTTTTCCAGCAAGGCATGCGCAGCCGGGCGGCCGACGGCGCCGGCCAGGAAGATCGACGCCGCTTCGGCAAACACCAGGCCTTGCAGCGCATCGATGTTACGGCGCATGCGCGTGGTATCGACGACCAGTCCGGCGAAGGCGTCGTTGAGCGCCGTGATCGCGCCGTGTGCGCCGAGGAACAGCGCCGGCCATTCGGCCAGCTCGGCCTGCCAGTTGCCGAGACCGCGTTCATGCTGCTGCGCCATCGCGGCCAGCAGGGCGGAAGCGTGGTGAGGTGCGCGATTGGCGGCGGCCAGCGCAATCATCGACGACACCGGATTGCGTTTGTGCGGCATGGCCGAGGAGCCGCCGCGGCCATTGCCGGCCGGTTCAGCCAGCTCGGCGATTTCGCCTTGCGCCATCAGGCTCAGGTCGGTCGCCAGCTTGCCGAGGCTGCCGCTCAGCACAGCGACTTCCATGCCCAGCCGGATCCATTCATCGCGCTGAGTGTGCCAGGCGGCATCCGCCACTTTCAGCTGCAAGGCATCGGCCATGCGTTGCGCCACTGCGGGGCCTTTGTCGCCCAGCACGGCCAGCGTGCCGACCGCGCCACCCAGTTGCAGTTGCAGGGCACGCGCGGCCTGGCTGCGCAGTTGGTCGCGTGCGCGCGCCAGTGGCGCCGCCCAACCGACCAGCTTGAAGCCGAAGCTGGTGACCTGAGCCGGCTGCATCAGCGTGCGCGCCAGCACCGGCGTGGACAGGTGCCGGCCGGCCAGCGTCAGCAGATGCGCGGTCAATTCGTCGAGACCCGCGTCGATCAGTTGCAAGGCTTCGCGTGTGGCCAGCACCATCGCCGTGTCGAGCACGTCCTGGCTGGTGCTGCCCCAGTGCACATGCGTGGCGGCCTCCTGGTTGTCGAGCGCCACGGTCCTGGTCAGCTCCTTGACCAACGGAATCGCCAACGCGCCGGCGCGACGACCGGCGGCGACGATGGCGGGAATATCGTAGCGCCGGACATCGCAGGCATCACCAATTACGCGTGCGGCTGCGGCGGGGATGACGCCCTCGGCGGCTTCGGCGTTCGCCAACGCCGCCTCGAAGTCGAGCATCGCCTGGACGATGGCGGCATCGTCGAAGACCGCGATCATCTCCGGCGTGGTCAGAAAACTGTCGAACAGGGAAACACTCATGGGGAGTTCCTCAGTTTCTTACGTGTAGTCGAAGAATACGGTTTCCTGCGGACCCTGCATATGGATGTTCCACAGATAGGAACCATCCGCCTGTTTCCTCGCAATCAGGGTATCGCGACGCTGCGGCGGCACCTGGCCGAGCAGGGCCGACTGTGTCAGCCCGGCGTCGTCTTCCAGGAACACGGCGCTGAACTGATGCCGGGTCAGGCCGCGCGCAAACACGGTGACGTAGGCCGCCGGCTTGCCTGCGCCGGTCGCCTGCGCCCGGGTAAGTTGCAGCGTGAAGTCGCCTTGTTCGCCGCTCGGCACGCGGCGATAACCAGGGATGGCGTGCGCCGTTTCCAGCGGCGCGCTGTCCGGCATCCAGGCTTCGATCCAGGCGTCATTGATGGCGACGCCGTCGCCGTCGAAGATGGCGCCCGTGACGGTGATTTTCGGTGCATTGCTGTCCACGCCGGCCGTCATGTCGACGGCCCAGCGCCAGGCTTCATGCGGGAACGGACCGATGGTCTGCGATGTGGTGATCTTGCTTGTCATGGTGTCTTCCGGTTGTTCAAAGGCCCATCGGCGTAGCGTCGCGGCCGCGTAGCACGATGTCGAATTCATAGGCCAGCATCTTGTCGTCGACGGTCTGTTCCAGGCTGAAGCGCGAGATCAGACGCTGGCGCGCCGCCGCATCCGGGATGCTCTGGAAAATCGGGTCGTACTCAAACAGCGGATCGCTGGGGAAGTACATCTGCGTCACCAGGCGCTGCGCATACACGTTGCCGAACATCGAGAAGTGGATGTGCGCCGGACGCCATGCCTTGTGATGGTTGCCCCACGGATAGGGACCCGGCTTGATGGTGACGAAGCGATAACGGCCGTCGTCGTCGGTCAGCATCTTGCCGAAACCGGTGAAGTTGGGATCGAGCGGCGCGTCGTGCTGATCCTTCTTGTGCCGGTAGCGTCCGGCGGCATTGCATTGCCAGACTTCCAGCAGCGAGTTGCGCACCGGCTTGCCGTCTTCGTCGAGCACGCGACCGGTGACCACGATCTTCTCACCCAGCGGTTCGCCCTCGCCCTGGGCGGTCAGGTCCATGTCGTGCGGCAGGATCAGCTTCGGCGAAGCGAACAGGTTGGTGGTCGTGGGCTGCTCGTCGCACACCCGCAGCGGCGCCAGCGTTGGACCGCGCTTGACGGTGGATTTGTACGGGGGATGGATCAGTTCCGGATAGACACCGGGTTCGATGGCGTCGAATTGCATGGGCTCTCCTCAATTGGCAGTCGGCTGGCTCGCGACGGCATGCACAGGTCTTCTGCGCGTTCCGCGGGCAGTGCCAAATCATAGGAACAGGGCCTTGCGCTCACAAGCGCGGAGCAGTGCACAACATCCGACAATCGCCCTATTTGTGCGAAAATCGCACAAATAGAGTTTTTTCTGCATTTTTCTGTCTTGCCGCCAGTCGAGGAAAATCATGGCTTCCATCACACCAGATCTGCAGCGCCTTACAGAAGACGCGGGCCAGGACGCCGGCTTCGGCCAACCGCTCAAGCGCGACATCGTCGCCGGCCTGGAGAAGGGCTTGCAAGTGATCGAGGCCTTTGATCAGGAACGCACACGCCTCACCATTGCCGAGGTCGCGCAACTGACCGGCCTGACGCGCGCCGCTGCCCGCCGCTACCTGATCACGTTGACCCATCTGGGTTACATGCGGCACGACAACAAAACCTTTTCACTGACCCCGACCGTGCTGCGCCTCGGCCAGTCCTACTTGCATTCGGCGCGCCTGCCGCGCATCGTCCAGCCGCTGCTGTACCGGCTGGCGTATTCGTTGGGCGAGGCGGCGTCCTGCGGCGTGCTGGACCATGATCAGTTGGTGTGCGTCGCCGCGGTCAGCGCCGGCCAGCTGGTATCGACCACGCTGCAGCCCGGCACGCGCGTGCCGGCTTACTGCACGGCGAACGGCCGGATTCTGCTGGCCAACCTGCCGCATCAGCGCCTGGTGCAGGTGCTGGAAAAACTGGACGTCGAGCAGATCACCTCGCACACCATCACCGACAAGGCCCTGCTCGAACAGGAGATCGTCCGCACGCGCGAGCAAGGCTATGCGCTGGTCGATCAGGAGCTGGAACTTGGCCTGCGCACCATGGCCGTGCCGCTGCGCAATTTCCGCGGCGACGTGGTCGCGGCGATGAACATCAGCGTCCATGCCGCGCGCATGAAACTGGAAGACATGGTCGAACGTTGCCTGCCGGCGCTGCTGAAAATACAAGTCGAAGCCGGGGCGCTGCTCTAAGCATCGGGCGAGTCAATCGGCAGCATCGCAGCGTGGCAATCCCGCCACGATTTGCCGTGCGCCCACGCAGCGATAGGCGTCGGATTTATCCGATGTTAAGATCGGCGACAAGCAAAAAATAACAGCAGGGGTGCAGGCAGGGCGCGCTGCGCGGCGTTTTGATGCACGGGGGAATTCTTCGTTTCCGCATGGAAATGAAGAATGGAAAAAGCATGCCGCAAGCCAATTTTTTCGTGCGCAGAATCTTCCCGCCTTCCCGTTCCGGATGCATCGCGTCCTGTTGTCGTTTTTATTCAAAAAAAATCAAATAACGACAGGGGTGGGGAATGATCAATATGCAGAAGGCGACGACCGGCGCGACTTGTTTCGTTGTGGCGTCCTTGCTGGCAGGCTGCGGGGCGCTGGATCCGGTCAACATGATTCTGGCCGCCCGGGCGTCGTCCTACGACATGGTCGCAGAGATGACCTCGCCCGAGATGCGCAACATCACAGTGAAGTCGCTGCGCACCGCCGACTGTCCGGTGCTCGAAGGCATGATCCCCATCTATCAGGAAGACCTGCGCAAGGGCCAGGCCAAGGCTGATCGCGTCGATATCGCCGTGGCCGAAATGAACCTCTCCGTCGTCAGGCAGATCCAGGGTGAAAAATCCTGCCCTGCCGCCAAGCCGGCGACCATGGTGAAGAACTCCGCATCCACGCCGACCACGACAGCCGCTTCCGCTGCGCCAGCCAACACGACCCGGGGCACGCTGAACATCAGCGTAGACAATGTCTCGCCGGCCATCGCCAAATCGCAGGGCATGGCCGATCAAAAGGGCGCACTCGTCATCGAGGCAAAGAAGGGCAGCGCCGCCGACAAGGCCGGCATCAAGCCGCTCGACGTGATCGTCGAAGTCAACGGCCAGCCGGTATCGACGCCAGCCGAGTTCGAGCAGATCGTCAGCCGCATGCGTCCCGGCTACAAGGCGCCGCTGCGCGTTGCACGCGCCGGCAAGACACGCACCGTCACCGTGATGGTGAGCAAGGATGATCAGGCCGCATCGCCTGCTGCTGTTGGCACAGCCGCAGTTGCTGCACCTGCGGCGGCAGCAATGGCGACCGCCGATCCGGATACCGCGCCGTCCATGAGCAGTCCCTTGCTGGCCACGCATGGCTGGATGGGCATGCAATATGGCATGAGTGCAGTGGGCGTGTTGGAAACCATGCCGCCGGCCCTCGCCGCTGCACTCGGCCTGCCGCGCCCCCAAGGCGTAATGATTGGCGGCGCGCTGCCGGGCGCCGCTGCCGACCGCGCCGGTCTCAGGACGCTGGACGTCGTCGTCTCGCTCAATGGCCGGCCAATCGAAAACAAGGATCAACTGTCCCAACTGCTGGGACGCCTGCCTGCGGCTACCACGATCAAGCTGGGCATCTGGCGCAACCGCAAGCTGGAGTACGCCCAGGTCACGCTGGATTCGCAAGTCTCGCAACTGTTGTTGCCGACCGGCGCAGCGGGATATTGCTTTGCCTGGGTCAACGCCAACGCCGCCGCCAAAACCGGCGCGGTCAGCTATGAATTCCCGGTCTCCGGCGCCGACGCCATCGATGGCATCAACCCGGGCATCGGCGCGCAGTTCCGCGCCTACATGGTCGAGCGCGGCCTCGGCGCCGAGTTCGGCAACGCCGCCGGCTATGCCGTGTGCCGCAAGTCGCGCGACGAGATCATGAAGGAGCGCAACGACGCAACGGCGGCGACCAAACAGAGCCTGGCCGCGAGCGGCAAGGACACGCTTGCGGTCTACTGGATACCGCGCTGAGATGCGTGCAACCGCCGGCCATCATTCATTTCAGGGATATCTCATGAACGCCTTCTCCAGGACGCTCGCCTGGTCTGCCGCCGCATGCGCCGCGATGGCGCTGTCGGGTTGCATGGCCGTGCATTCCGTGGTCTCGCCGATGATGCAGTCGGCCATGCAGAACACCGTTGAAAACAACGCCACGCCGGAAAGCATGGGCATCGGCACCTCCGCCTACCGCGGCCATGATTGCGCCTACCTGGCCAGCATGGCGCAGACCTTCACCAAGTCGCAAAACGATCCCGCCACCGAGCCTTTCACCCGCAAGACTTTCGGCTGGCATGTCGACGCCATCAACCAGGTGCGCGCCGAACAGGGTTGCGTCGCCGGCGTTCCCGCCAGGGTGCCGGTTTCGGGTGAAGTGCCGATGTACGGCTTCTGCTGGTATGCGGAACCGGGCGGCGTCGGCGCCATCTATTTCTCGACGGTGTTCGCCTATGTGGACTGGTATGCCGATCAGGGCCAGCATGAACAAAAGGAATTCGAAGCCTTGCTCAGGAGCCGCTATGCGCCCAAGCCTGCGAATGCCTTGTGCCAGGGCGAGGACTCGCGCGCCAAGGCCGATGCCGCCCGTGAAAAACTGTGGGGCCTGATGTTCGGCAATCTCAGTTCCAGCCGCGTCTCGGTGGCGTGGACGCCGGTGTCCAAACCGCCGCCGCGCAAGGTCACGGCCAAGGCCGCTGCAGCGCCTGCTGCTGCGACAGTTGTCGGCGCAGGCAAAGTGATCGGGCTGCAACTGAGCGCCCTCGACGATGCAACCGCGAAAAAGCTCGGCCTCAATCCCGTGCAAGGTGCGCTGGTCGGTGACGTCGCCAAGGGCGGCACCGCGGCGAAGGCGGGCTTGCGCGCGCAGGACGTGATCGTCGAAATCGGCGGCCAGGAAGTGCGCTCGCCGGCGGAAGCGCAGGCCATCCTCGATGCCATGCGACCCGGCTTCAATACGCCGCTGCGCGTCTGGCGGGCGCGCAAAATGCATGACCTGACACTGGAGGTGGCGGCACGCTGAGTTGTTGTCGCCAGCGCCGTATACGACGAGGAATAGCGGAAAAATCGTCCTGCAAACTTCCGCGGATAAGCCTATTATCTGCAAACGCAATCGAGACGGAGTCGCCCGCCGCGCTGTCCGGCGGGCTTGCTCCGACACTGTCTCCGCTTCATTCTCCCCGGCATTCCCGGTTGCGCCAGGCACGGACATCCGGACGGATTGACGTCTTCCCCGATGTTCCACCCAACAGGACGTCGGAGGAGTCAAAAGATGACAACCAGCTTCAACCTCAACGGCAAGCAAGTCACAGTCAAAGCGGAACCGGATACGCCGTTGTTGTGGGTGATCCGTGATGAAATCGGTCTGACCGGCACCAAGTTCGGTTGCGGCATGGCGCTCTGTGGCGCCTGTACCGTGCAGCTCGATGGCGCACCGGTACGCTCCTGCCAGACTCCGGTTTCGGCGGCGGCCGGCAAGAAGATCGCCACGGTCGAGTCGCTGTCCAAGGACAATTCCCATCCGCTGCAAAAAGCCTGGATCGCGCATGACGTGCCGCAATGCGGCTATTGCCAGTCGGGCCAGCTCATGAGCGCCGAGGCGCTGCTGCGCACCAACAAGAATCCCAGCGACGCCGACATCGAGAACGCCATGAGCGGCAACATCTGCCGCTGCGGCACCTATAACCGCATCCGCGCCGCCATCAAGAGCGCCGCGGCCGAAATGCGCAAGGCCTGAGGAGATCGCCATGACAACCACACGACGCGATTTCCTCAAGGTTTCAGCGCTGCTCGGCAGCGGCCTCACGCTCGGCGTCAGCCTGCCGGGCGCGGTCAGCGAATCACAAGCGGCGGGAACGCTGCACACGCCCAACGCCTGGGTCCACATTGCCGATGACAACACCATCACGCTGATTTCTGCGCGCTCCGAAATGGGCCAGGGCGTCTACACCTCGATGCCGATGCTGATCGCCGAAGAACTCGGCGTCGACATCCGCAAGATCAAGGTCGAGATCGCCCCGGTCGGCGAGGTCTACACCAACGCCCTGCTCGGCGGCCAGCTCACCGGCGGCTCGACCTCGGTGCGCGACGGCTGGGAAAAACTGCGCGTGGCCGGCGCCCAGGTGCGCACCATGCTGGTCACGGCGGCGGCGCAGAAATGGAACGTCGACGCCGCCACGCTGAAAGCCGGCGACGGCAAGGTCACCGGTCCGGGCGGACGCAAGGCGACTTACGGCGAACTGGCCGACGCCGCATCCAAGTTGCCGGTGCCGAAGGACGTGGTGCTGAAGGATCCCAAGGATTTCAAGATCATCGGCAAGCCGACCAAGCGCCTCGACACGCCGCGCAAGGTCAACGGCACGGCCGTGTTCGGCATCGACGTCAAGTTGCCCGGCATGGTCTACGCCTCGCTGGAGCAATGCCCGGTCATCGGCGGCAAGGTGGTGAGTTTCGATGCGAGCAAGGCCAAGGCGATGCCGGGCGTGATCGACGTGGTGCAGATCCGCGACGGTGTGGCGGTGGTGGCCGACAGCTACTGGCACGCCAAGAAGGCGCGTGAAGCCGTGACCGTGACCTGGGATGAAGGCGCGGGCGCCGCCATCGACAACGCCTCGATGATGGACGGCATCCGCAACGCCAAGGATGCGCCGACGCCGATCAAGAAAACCGGCGACGCCGACGCCGCCATGAAGAGCGCCGCCAAGACCATGCAAGCCGAATACTGGTCGCCGTTGCTGGCGCACGCCACCATGGAGCCGCAGAACTTCACTGCTGATTACAAGGACGGCAAATGCCTGGTGATCGGTCCGGCGCAATTCCAGCAGGGCACGCAGGGCAACGTCGCGGCGGCGGTCGGCCTCAAGCCGGAAGACGTCACGGTGCAGACCACCTTCCTCGGCGGCGGCTTCGGTCGGCGCCTGGAATACGACTTCGCGGTGCAGGCGGCGCAGATTTCCAAAGCGGTCGGTAAACCGGTCAAGCTGTTGTGGAGCCGCGAAGACGACACCACCCACGATTTCTACCGGCCGATGGCTTTCCACCGCATGGCGGCCGGACTCGATGCCGCCGGCAAGCCGGTCGCGCTGACCTTCCAGCTGACTTCGCAATCGGTGACCCAGCGCGCCTTCGGCCTGCCCAAGGGCACACTCGATCCCTTCATGGCGGAAGCGGCGGTGGTGGGCTACGACATCCCCAACATGACGCAGGAACTGATCGAACACGACAGCGGCCTGCGCGTCGGCTACTGGCGTTCGGTCAGCCACGCACTCAACGCCTTCGCCAACGAAAGCTTCATCGATGAACTCGCCGCAGCCGCCGGCAAGGATCCCTATCAATACCGGCTGGCGATGCTGGACAAACAGCCGCGCTTCGCCAATGTACTGAAGATCGCTGCGACCAAGGCAGGATGGGGCAAGCCGCTGGCGAAAGGGCGCAGCCGCGGCATCGCCCTGATGGAAGGCTATGACACCTACATGGCGCAGGTGGCGGAGATTTCGGTGAAGGACAACGAGATCACCGTGCACAAGATGTGGGTGGCCGCCGACCTCGGCCGCATGGTCAACCCCGACACCGTGGAAGCGCAGATCGAATCGAGCATCGCCTTCGGCCTGTCGTCGGTGCTGGGTTCGGAGATCACGCTCGACAAGGGGCGCGTGCAGCAGACCAACTTCCACGACTATCCGGTAATCCGCATGTCGCAGATGCCGCGCATCGACGTCACGCTGGTCAAGAGCACCGAGAAGCCGGGCGGCATCGGGGAGCCGGCCACGGCGCTGGTCGGGCCGGCGGTGGCAAATGCATTGTTCGCCGCCACGGGAAAACGCGTGCGCAAGATACCGCTGTCGCCGGACAATATCAAATCGGCTTGAGTGTCTTAAGAACCCGTTTCATAAAGAAACATGAGATGCGTTCTGCCCAGAAATGGCGCTGGCAAGGCGTGCGACGCGTCGTGTGCCGAGGCACACGCAAGGAGCGCAACGCAGCCAGCGCCATTTCTGGGCAGAACCCGCAGGGAGCG
>Ga0209437_100568_pt1 | contig 24103 bp, 16 predicted proteins | sample AraplaL_Cvi_mTSA_FD_184266 | JGI IMG/M metagenome (GOLD analysis project Ga0209437, IMG submission 184266) | Arabidopsis root microbial communities from the University of North Carolina, USA - plate scrape CL_Cvi_mTSA (SPAdes) (version 2) | ecosystem: Host-associated > Plants > Roots > Endosphere...
GATTCAGGGTATTGGTGCGGGTGCCTTGGTGCCGATTGCCTTTACGATCATGTTTGATGTCGTAGCACCAGAATCTCGTGGTAAATTGGGTGGATTGTTTGGAGCAGTCTTCGGCCTGTCCAGCGTCTTTGGGCCACTGCTTGGTGCTTATATTACTCAGTATGCGACATGGGAATGGGTATTCTATATCAACCTGCCACTCGGCTTGATTGCATTTGTGTTTATTGCATTCTTCTACAAAGAGTCTCATCAGCATCAATCCCAACAGATCGACTGGCTGGGTGCAGTAACGCTGATCGGCGCTGTAGTGTGTTTGATCTTTGGTCTGGAACTGGGCGGCAAAACATTTGCCTGGGGTTCCTGGCAGATTCTTGGCTTGTTTGCCGGCTTTGTAGCATTAGCGCTGCTCTTCCTTTTTGCAGAAACAAAAGCCAAAGAACCAATCATCTCCTTCAACATGTTCCGCAACCGGGTCTACTGGTCTAGTAACGTTATTGGTATGTTCAGTGGTGCAGCGTTCATTACAGCATCCGTGTACATTCCCATCTTCATACAGGGCGTACTCGGTGGCAAAGCGACCAACTCCGGTCTTGTGCTGCTGCCCATGATGCTCGGGTCCGTTGTGACGGCGTCCCTGGGCGGGGTGTTGATGACCAAAATCAAATATCGTAATATCATGATTCCTACGTTGGCCTTACTTGTCATTGGACTTGGATTGCTGACTACGTTGGATGAGGGTTCTTCTCTCTGGACGATACGTATTTACATGGTGATGGTTGGTCTGGGTGTCGGTGCTTCGTTCTCGGTACTCAGCAATGCAGCCATGAACGCATTTGAACCGCAAAGACGCGGAGCAGCAAGCTCCACGCTTAACTTTTTGCGGTCCCTCGGCATGACGATGGGTATTACGATCTTTGGTATCGTACAGAGCCAGGTATTTACGCGTAAAATGAATGATGCTCTCGCTGGTTCAGCTGCGGAGACAGGTGGTGCTTCTGCGGGTGGCATACCTCAGGGAATGGATCTGACCGATCCGCATGCGCTGCTCTCTCCAGAACTCAGACAGGCGATTCCGCCTCAGGTACTGGATACCATCACACATGCTCTATCTTCTTCCATTGTGCAGTTATTTGCTTGGGCTGTGATTCCGGCTGCACTCGCGTTGGTCGCTTCCTTCTTCATGGGGAAAGAGAAGATGGTCGTAGGCGAAGAGCAAGGCGAATACACAGGTGGTCACTAAGCCGTTATGCAGTAAGCTACAAGTTATGGAATATGGGCTAATCGTGGTCTATTAAAACTTGAAAAACTTATGTTAATAATGAAAAGACACACTTCTCACGTATCCTCGAAAGGGAACGGAAAGGGTGTCTTTTTTTTGTTTTCGTATGATTAGCTTACCCGTGAATGATTAAATTACGGATTGAACTCTGTGCATTTTATTATGCTGGTACAAGTGATCAGATGCTTACAAAGGGCCTAAGGCTGTTTCGTATCGCTAATACCATCCTCGACAACAGAAGGTTCTTGTGGATCAGGCAGGCTGCTATGACCGGAGCGAGCAATCAGACGATTCTGAGCTTTGTACGTGTCTCGTGTAATCGTTTTGGATTCGACCACTTTGCCGTCCAGCCTCTTGGTTCTTACCGTCTCGACAATATAACCAGGCTGTCCGTCTTGCAGCACCTGCTGAGCACCATCAGGCAGTACCGCACTGGACACATATTTCACCGGAACACTTAATGTTTCAATGGTGCGAGATTCAAGTGCATAGCTGACGTTCTCCGGGAATGTGCCGAAAAATTTCACCATCAATTGGTGGTTCTTCACTTCTGCATGAATGAGTAAGGATTTTCCGGTGTTGTTCTTGAAGCGAAAGTTAATGGCTCCAGAGGCAAAGGTGGCATCCAGTCCTTTCGGCAAATATTTGACCGGCAGGGAGTGGTTGCGACGCTCAATAATATCAAGACCCGTCAATAGCGCTGCGTTATACACTGTACTTGATACCTGGCAGATTCCCCCGCCAATGCCGGGGGTTAGTCTTCCATTGACAATGACTGGGGCCTCACGAAAGCCATAATCTTTTTCGGCCTTACGGATGACTTTCTCATAATCGAATGTGGCATTCGGTGGCAGAATCATGCCGTTAATCGCTTCCGCCGCTGCGCTGACATTATGTATCCGGCCTTCACTACTATTGCCCAGACCTGTGGAGAACTGGATGATCTTTCGATCAATGCCTTCCTGGCGTAGCGAATCAAGGGTTACTTCAGGCTTCAGCGTATACAGTGGTACCTGGATTAGCAATGGGGCGGGTTTCTCATTCGGGCTCAGTACACTGAAATCCCTGTGCAACTTCGTTTGAATGAGACTTGCGAGTGTTTTCCAATCAATCCGGCGGACACCTTTTTCCGGGATATACTGCACTTTGTCACTTGCGGTTATGCGCCGAACAGCGTTCGCGGGTGTACCGAAGGTTTCTTTTTCCCAAGCAGGGCTTAGATGTTCTTTAAGTGGTTCTAAGTCGTAACTCATATTAAGGGAGAACTCTTTCGGAAAATGATAACGTGCATAAGCACGTTCCCACAGGTTACCTTCCTCCAGCTGCTGTATGGCGGATTCCACGCTTTTAACGTTGTAGCTCACCCCCACCTGATCTGCGGTATACGTCATCGTCTGGGGATCGGGTTCAGCCACTTCAAAGGTGACAGGCCAGTCCTCCAGCTTTTGGATCTGTTCGTTCAATTCATGCAATACGTTCTTACGATTGCCTTCCACCAGCATGCCGCCAACATGCACATTCTTGGGCAGCGCAGGCTGGTTCACATACATATACAGCAATCCATATGATGCGGAGCCGATCAAGAGGATGGAGAATAGAACAATGACCGTTAAATGTATTTTTTTCATAACCGTACGCTCCTTTATACTTCTGTTGTTCCCGACTTTGTAACACTTTCTATATATATGATCCAATGCAGGAAAACTTTCGGGTACTCAATAGGTAACAAATTTGTTACAATAAACTTCATATGAATCCATGCTTCACCATCGAAACAGGAACGAAGTGGATTTTTTCCTGATGAAATTCAGGTCTTTTTAAAGGAAATGCCGGGATTGTGTCGAAATGATAATGGCTAACTATGTGAGCAGGAAGTGATGATGTGATAGAAATGCAGGACGTGTGGAAGACCTACGCCAATGGGACCCACGCATTACAAGGGGTGTCGGTGAAGATCGACCGCAATGAATTTGTCTATATCGTCGGTCCGTCCGGCGCAGGCAAATCGACATTTATGAAATTGATGTACAGAGAAGAAGTTCCGACCAAAGGACAAATATCCATTAACGGATTTAATATTGGTAAGTTGAAGCCAAGAAAGATTCCTTATGTGCGCCGCAACATCGGCGTTGTGTTCCAAGACTTCCGTCTGTTGCCGAGAATGACGGCTTTTGAGAATGTGGCATTTGCCATGGAAGTAATTGAGGCGCCTAAGCGGCACATCAAGAAACGGGTCATGGAAGTACTCGACTTGGTGGGGCTGCGCAGTAAGGCGAATCGTGAACCTTCACAGCTCTCAGGCGGGGAACAGCAACGTATTGCCATTGCGCGGGCTATCGTGAATAACCCATCGGTTATTATCGCGGATGAGCCTACAGGTAACCTCGATCCGGAGACGTCATGGGGCATTATGCAACTGCTGGATGAGATTAATTTCCGGGGAACAACCATTGTTATGGCAACCCACAACAAAGATATCGTGAATACGATGCGTAAACGGGTTATCGCCATTGAACGTGGACAGATTGTACGGGATCAGATGAGAGGGGAATACGGTTATGAATTTTAGTACTCTCTTGCGCCATCTGCGGGAGGGATTCAAAAACGTATTCCGCAACGGCTGGATGTCTGTGGCCTCCATCATGTCCATTATTGTGTCGCTATTGATTCTTGGTGTGTTTATGCTGCTGGTGCTTAATGTGAACTCCATGGCGAATCAAGTGGATAGCCAGGTGGAGATCAGCACGTTTCTCGAACTGAATGTGGACGAGAACCTGCGCAACACATTGGAACAAGAAATCAGCGCGATGCCTGAAGTAAGTGAGATTCGTTTTGTTTCCAAGGAAGAAGGACTCAAAGAGTTCCGTGAGCGTCTTGGAGAGAGTGCAGATAACGTGCTTAGCGGTTTCGATGTGGACAACAACCCACTGCCGGAGACCATTGAAGTTGAGGTCATTGAACCGGAAACCGTCACTTTTGTGGCGCAAAAAATCGAAGCTTTGAACGAAAAACACCCGGAGAAGCCAATCATGAAAGTGAATTACGGCAAGGAAACGGTGGAAGTGTTGTTCAAATTTACGAAGCTTGTTCGTAACATCGGATTTATTTTTGTTGGGGGACTGGGTCTCATGTCCATGTTCCTGATCTCGAATACGATTCGCGTAACGATTCTGGCCCGTCGCCGGGAGATCGGAATTATGAAGCTGGTTGGCGCAACCAACACCTTTATTCGTTGGCCTTTCTTTATTGAAGGTGCACTCATTGGATTTATTGGCTCTGTGATTACGGTTGGGGTACTGTTCGTCGGATACAGCCAGTTGATGGCCACGATTGGTCAGGATGTGTTCATGCAGATGCTTAACTTGATTCCGCTCAGCGAAATCTGGTTGCTGTTTGGAACGCTGTTGATCGGACTCGGTGTGCTGGTAGGTATTTTGGGAAGTACACTGTCCATTCGAAAATCACTTAACGTTTAAATTTTGTTTTCAAACGATCAAATTGCAGAATATGTCGAAAAGAATGGTAAAGCAGGTTCATTAATGGACGCTGTTTGACGATATGTAGGAAAGACGGAGTCTTTAAGATTGAAGAAAGCAAAGAACATGCTGTTCACCACCTGTGCAGGTTGCTTTCTTGTGAAATCATAGGATGGGGGATCATCATTTTGAAAAAAACTGCTTCGCTGCTGGCCTTTACGTTATTGGCCAGTTTGACGCTTCAACCTTCTGACGGATATGCCAAGAGTAGCATCAGCGATATTGACCAACAGATTCAGCAACTGGAGAGCAAGGCGGCTTCTGCCAAGCAGGAGCAAAAAAAAGCGGCTTCCAACAAAAAGGAAGCGCAGCATTACAAGAACAAAACCAACGCTTATCTGAAGGTTGTCATGGAACAGATCAATGTCGTTAGTGATGAACTGGCTAGTGTATCCTTGCAAATCGAGAACACGGAGGAAGATCTCCGTACAACGAAGAAAGATCTGCAAGCGGCAGAAGAACGCATCGTTGCAAGGGAAAAATTGTTGGAGTCACGTGTACGCCTGATGTATACAGACGGTGCTGTATCCTATCTGGATGTATTGTTGTCCTCCACCAGCTTCACTGACTTTTTGACCCGTGCGGATTCACTCAAAACGATCGTGGATCAGGATCAGCATCTGCTGGATGAGCACAAAGCGGACAAGCAACTTGTCGTGGACAAAAAGGCAGAATTGGATGTGCAATATGCGGAAGCCAAGAGCCTGTATGCACAGAAGAAACAGCGCAAGTCCCAATTGAATGAAAAAGAAGCGGAAAAGCAAGTGCTTCTCGCTTCATATGATGCTAAAATTGAAGAATCAGAAGAGTTGACACAAGAGCAGGAAGACGTATTGATGCAGATTGCCAGCAAACGTTCGGCCCTTCTTCAAGAGAAAAATAAATTGCGTGAACAGCAGGCAGCCGCAGCGGCCAAAGCAAAAGCCGCAGCTGCTGCCCGGGCGAAAGCTGCAGCCAAGGCACCAACCAGAGTCAGCTCGGATAGCAGCAGTGAGGTTACCTATTCATCCGGTAATGGTATCTTCTCAAAACCAGTATCTGGAGGACGTATCTCTTCTGGATTTGGTCCCCGTACCCATCCAATTACGGGTGTAGTGGGTAAAATGCATGCCGGTGTCGATTTTGCTGTTCCTCAGGGAACTTCAGTTCACGCTGCCTCTGGCGGAATCGTGATCATGGCTGAATGGTATAGTGGTTATGGTTATACGGTTATTGTGGACCATGGCGGTGGTCTATGGACTTTATATGGTCACTTGCGTGAGGGTGGATTCAAAGTCAGCAAGGGAGACACTGTAAGCAAAGGGGATACCATTGCTGAGTCAGGAAATACAGGAAACTCCACGGGACCTCACTTGCACTTTGAAGTAAGAGATAACGGTACCGCGGTAAATCCGATGAACTATTTGTAATTATTGCTCCATTAACCGAATGGAAAAAACATATTCCGTACAAGCTAGACATATACTAAGCTGGCATGTTCAGGGAATGGGTCCAAGAAACAATGGAATCGGACACGCTTTAAAACGAAAGGCGGTGACAAACGGATGATGAAAAAAAGATCGGCGCTACTGCTTGTCATTTTGGGTCTTCTGGGTGGTAGTTTGCTAACCCTGGTACTTATGACTTATCCGGGAATAGCGAACCAGACCACAGCTGGTGAGGGTCTGCTAGCCAGTGTAACCGGCAGTACGCAGCAGAAGAGCGATTTGAAGAAGATTGAAACCGCGATGGATTTGATCTCAAGCAACTATTATAAAGACGTGGATCAGACCAAATTGATTGACGGTGCGATCAACGGCATGATGGAATCTCTTGGTGATCCGTACTCCAACTATATGGGGCAGGAAACGGCTGCTCAGTTTGAAGAGTCGATCGAAGGTTCATTTACCGGTATTGGCGCAGAGGTATCCTCACAGGATGGAAATGTTGTTGTTGTTTCCCCAATCAAAGGATCACCTGCCGAAAAAGCGGGTATTCGTGCAAAAGACATGATTATGTCAGTTAACGGAGAATCGCTGCAAGGTTTGGAACTGAACAAGGCTGTCAACAAAATCAGAGGTCCTAAAGGCAGTGAAGCGAAGGTACAGGTCAAACGTGCCGGATCTACCGAACTGATTGAGTTTGTTATTGTACGGGATGACATTGATCTGGAGACCGTATATGCTCACATGGAGGATGGCGGAATTGGCGTCATTGCCATTACTCAATTCTCTTTGAATACAGGCGATCGCTTCAAGGAAGAGTTGGCGAAGCTTGAGAAGCAAAACATGAAAGGTCTGGTCATCGACGTACGGAATGATCCAGGCGGTGTATTGCAAGTCGTTATTGATATTGCTGAACAGTTTGTTCCTAAAGGCAAGGTTATTGTGCAAGTCGAAGACAAGAACGGCAAAAAGGAACAAAGCGAATCCAATGGATCAGCTAAAGCTTATCCAGTCACAGTCCTGATGAATAAAGGCAGTGCCAGTGCGTCGGAGATTTTGGCCGGTGCATTACAACAGTCAGCAGGTGCGAAGTTGATTGGTGAAAATTCCTTCGGTAAAGGAACCGTACAGACGAGTTATGACAAGCAAATGGGTGATGGCAGCTTGCTGAAGATCACCATTGCCAAATGGCTCACTCCGAACGGGGACTGGATTCATGAAAAAGGAATCAAACCGGATATTGCGGTTGACCAGCCGGACTATTTCTCGGTGGCACCGATTAATAAAGAGAAGTTACCACTTAAATATGACAGCAATAGCGCGGATGTGAAAAGTGCGCAGACGATGCTGAGAGGTCTCGATTTCAAACCGGATCGTGTGGATGGATACTACGACCAGAAGACGGAAGAAGCGGTCAAGGCATTCCAGAAGCAAAAAGGCATTCAGGCCACAGGCCAGATTGACGAGAAAACCGCTGAATCACTGGAAGCGGCTCTGATTGAACGTATTGCCAATCCTCAATATGATGCACAGCTGAAACGCGCGATCGAAAATGTCTCAAAGGATATTTCGTCCGCTGTGTCGAAGCCATAAAGAAGGCTGATTTTCAGCCTTCTTTTTTTCTGAACCGGCTGAAAGAGAGGGGTGAAGAGCCACAATGGAATGGGTATGGCCGTGGTTAACTACATTAGGCGAAGCAGTGTTGCAGTTGTTTATTCAGCCGTTTTATTATATTGCGGTGATCCTGATTGCGCTCATCTATCATCGTCAGTTACTGCAGGAGCGTAAATTGTTTCATGTTCGTTTGCAAAGCTCGATAACACAGACGATTCGTGCCGTACTGGGAGGCATACTCATTGGTACCATCGTCTCGATTGTGTCCTTATTCCTCGGTGCACATCTTACACTGGGAAGCCTGATATGCATATGGGCTGCAACGTTAATTCTATCCTTGTTTCGTATCCGGTATCTGTGTTTTGCCTATGCAGCCGGGTTACTGGGTGTGCTGCAATTTGGTTTGAATCTGGCTTCAGGCTGGCAACCATCAGGTTGGATAGGGAGTATAACGGAAACGTTACGTACCCTGGATATGCCTGCACTGCTTGTCCTGGCGGCCCTTCTACATATGGGTGAAGCCCTGTTGGTACGCATGCAGGGGGTATCCATGGCATCACCGCTTCTCTTCGAGGGAAAACGAGGGAAACTGGTTGGTGGATATCAACTGCAACAGTTCTGGGCCATTCCCCTACTGATTCTTGTCCCAGTCACAGGTAGTGGCGCGGAACTGGCTTGGAATCCACTGATGAATGCAGGTCATAGTTATATGCTGGTTGCGCTGCCGATTATGCTCGGATTTGGTGAGATAACGCAGAGTATGCTTCCGGGACAAAAGGTGCAGATCTCATCCAAGCGATTGATGATGTATGGGGCAACTTTGCTCGTGTTCAGTTTACTTGCTGCATGGTGGTCTCCACTCATGGTGGTTGCTGCACTGATTGCATTTATTGGACATGAATTCCTGGTATGGTACAGCGCGTTTGAAGAGCAAAACCGCAGTCCGGTATTTGTCCATCCGCAGCATGGGTTGAAGGTATTGGCCGTTATACCGGAGAGTCCTGCTGCAGATTTGGGGATTGAAGCAGGAGAGACATTGTACAAGGTGAATGGTAAGTTGATTCATTCACCGGAAGAGTTGCATCGTGCCCTGCGGATGAACCCGGCTTTTTGCAAGCTGGAGGTACGAAATCACCAGGGAGAAAGCAAGTTCATGCAACGAGCAATCTATGAAGGGGAGCATCATCAGCTTGGGGTCATTATGGCACCGGACAATCACGAGGTCTGGGCGATTCGGTTACGTCCACTGACGCTGTTCCATATCATCAACCTCAAATTGCTTGCCCGTCTGAAAAAACCACACAGGGACGAAGCTCCCTTGGCATTACCGCAAGCTCCTGTGGCCAGTGATAAAGGGTCCGTGGAGATGTAACTAAACATAAGTGATGAAGTATGTTGCATACATCAAGCAATGAAAAAGGTATTTCCGAGCGCCGTCGCAGGCGAGGGAAATACCTTTTTGTTATTTTTTCAACATAAAGATGGCGATTTGGGTCCGATCACGTAAACTCAGCTTACCGAGAATATCCGTGACATAGTTTTTGACCGTGCCTTCACTGAGGAACAATTTGGCGGCAATTTCTTTATTGGATAAGCCCTCTGATATGGCCTCGGAAACCGCCAGCTCCATACGAGTCAGTCCATAGGATTCGATTGAATGCTGTGTCGGGGGAATCGTAGCAGGACGAAGAAGGCTTGTTAGCTTGCGGGCAATATCCGGATGGATTAACATATCTCCGTTATGTACGGTCTTGATGCCTTGAACAATTCGTTCAGGCGGAACATTTTTGAGCAAATAACCGCTTGCTCCATTCTGTAATGCCTGAATGATGTACTCGTCATCGTCAAATGTAGTCAGCATGAGCACCTGGATTTCGGGAAAACGTGCCTTGATCAGCCCAGTGCCTTCGACTCCGTCACATTCCGGCATCCGAATATCCATCAAGACCACGTCCGCAGGTGTCCCTGCTTCAAGTAATGCCAGAGCTTCCTGTCCATTTGAGGCTGTGCCTGTAACGCAAATGCCGGAGTCCAGTTCAAGTAACACTTTAAGGCTTTCGCGAATGAAGTAGTCATCGTCAGCGAGAATTAGCCGAATAACTGGGGACTGGGCTGCATTATTCTTGTTGTTCACATCATTCCGTTCGGACATGAGAACATTCACTTCCTTTTTTCAGAGTAGATCCATCTGGTTCGTTATTGGAATGCTTGTAATCACGGTATATGGATAAGCCGATTGGATCTCCAAGGTTCCTCCCACCATTTGTGTACGTAGACGCATGCTTTCCTGTCCTATGCCACTTCCTTTAGACGAATGCGGATTAATTTTGCCATCATTACTTACGCTCATACAGACTTCCTGATCCCTGAATACCAACTCCACTGTGATTGAAGAGGCATTTCCGTGCCGTAGTGCATTCGTTACGGCTTCTTTGGCATTTTTGTATAAAACGATTTGTATGCTGGGGTACAGCACATGGGATGGGCCCTGAACTTCATATTGTGTCTTCACCCCGGTATCTCTGCCCACTTCCTCAAGAAGACGATCGAGTGCGTAGGCATTGGAACCATAGGAATCCGGTCGCAATTTGTGAAGTGTACTTCGCATATCATCCATACTGGTGGCCAATTGATCACGAATCTGTCTCACCATTTCCGTTCCTTTTTTCCGATCTCGGGGGAGAGTCATCAGAGCGGCTTCCGACATCATTTTGGTACGAATCAGTCGATGTCCGATCTCATCATGAAGCTGTCTGGAGATACGAGTACGTTCCTCTGTCTGGGCTACTCCTTCAAGTTGCTTTGTAAATAACAGGAGCTGTGCACGTGCTTCTTGAAGCTCGTAATGTTTACTGCGGAGCTCGTCATAGACTTGTTCCAGTTGTCCGCGGCTGCTCGCGGTTCTTGATCCCTGCCAAGAGAGAGCCGCTGTGATGAGCAAAAGCAGGTTGCCAAAAACCATTGCTGTTGCCTCTGCGGTGAATAATGTGGCGGTGATTGTATTTGGTGTGGTTAACCCTGGCTGCGGTGCCAGTGGCACAGAATAATACCATCCCAAAGCGACATTGCTTGAGACAAGCTGAATGGCAAACATCAACCATCTCCGGCTTCCCTCGAGTCTGTATATATACACGTAGAGCACGGATATAGAGAGGAATAGCAGGATTGGTCCATACGAAGCAATCAGCCAACAGCTCCAGAGTATTTCGGCCAGAAGCAACAGCCATTGCTGTGTACTTGAACGGTTGAAATCTTTCCACACGGAGAGTCCAAGCGCGATGATGATATATAGGGTGTAGACGGCTTCGTTGTCCAAGGGCAGCATCAACATGTACAGCACGGCTGGAACGATAATTAATCCGTATTGCAGAAACCGCATCGGCATAGGGCTTTGACATCCTTTATATAAAAAGTGGAGTAAAATCTCTCGGTAATGCGCCCTTGATTATACCATAAGCGGCATTCGAATCAGGAGATGACTTAAGTCACCTTCGATTCATGACTTTTCGTACCTTCGCTAAAGAGTGCGATCCGTTACAATACAGATATGAAATCCAGCGGCGAAAGCCGAAACGGAAGAGGGGCGTAAAAGGGATGGGTATACTTGAAGTGCATCATGTAGTGAAACGATACGGGAGTAAGCTGTCCGTGGATCATTTGAACCTTAGTGTTGGCAAAGGCGAAATTTTTGGATTGCTCGGTCCCAATGGAGCAGGAAAAAGTACCACCATCAGCATGATTGCCGGGCTCCTGAACATGGATCAGGGTGAAATCAGATTAGATGGGATATCGGTCAAGGAGCGGCCACTTGAAGTGAAACGCAAAATTGGACTGGTTCCGCAGGATCTGGCTTTATACGAAACGATGACGGCTGCCGAGAATGTAACTTTTTTCGCCCGCCTGTATGGATTACGTGGAAAATTGCTTAAGGAAAGAGTGCAGGAGTCCCTTGAATTTGTAGGGTTACAGGATAAAGCAAAGGATGCTCCCTCGACCTTCTCTGGTGGTATGAAACGTAGGCTAAACATCGCATGTGCGATTACACATCGCCCGGATCTCATTATTATGGATGAGCCGACAGTTGGCATTGATCCACAATCTCGGAATCATATCCTTGAATCGGTACGCACACTCAACAAGATGGGTTCAACGATTATATATACAAGTCATTACATGGAGGAAGTGGCGGCGATTAGTCACCGGGTTGCGATTATGGATCAGGGGCGAATCATTGCCTGTGGTACGGAAGCAGAGCTGAGAGAACGGGTAGCATCGGAGGAAAAAGTAGTGCTCTCCACTTCCGGTATTAGTACCGACGTTGTGGAGGAACTGAAACTTCACCCTCGCGTGCAGATGGTAGAAATTTCAGAGAATACGCTGACCATTACGCTGCCTTCGGCACAGCAGGATCTCCAGGATCTGCTCTTCATTTGCAGCAAACATGAAATATCCATTCAGTCGCTCAAGGTCGAAGAGCCGGACCTGGAAACGTTGTTCCTCAATCTGACCGGGCGTACGCTGCGGGACTAGGGGGAACAAGAGATGAATATATGGCATATTTGCATCTTTGAATTGAGGCGTATTCTTAAGATTCGATCTGTGGTGTTGAACCTCTTCATTCTGCCGTTGTTACTGATTTTTATATTGGGCACGGCCCTTTCCAGTACGATGGGGACGGCGGATGATGTTATACCAGATACTGTACGTGTGGGAATCATCCATTTGAATTCGGAATCAGGCAGAGGATCAGATACGCTTAATCAAGCGCTGGATACATTCGTTCATTCCCCGGCGGTAGCTGAGATGGTCAAAGTGCAGGACTTCAAGACAGAAGAAGAGGCTGTCCATTCGCTGCGTACCGGTAAGCTGGACTTTGCTGTAATGATCCCTTCAGATTTTGAGCAGAACGTGATGATGGGGAAAGAGGCCAGATTACAGTGGATACGTGGAAAGGACAGCACACTCAATACCTTGGGTGAAACCTTGTTCACACGTTTTACGGATGAATGGAACCGACAGATGGCGATTACCAAAGTGCTAGGTCCGGAAGTAATTGCTGCCATGGTCTCTTCTTCGGAGTCTGGAGCGGCAAGTTCCACCAACATCACTGTCATCAATCCCGGAAAGACAGGAACGGCCTACAGTGCCTCTCAATACTATGCAGCATCCATGCTGGCAATGTTCATGTTGTACTCGGGTATGACTACAAGTACCAGCCTTTTTGGAGAGCGGGATAACCGAACGTTAATCCGCCTTCAGGCCGCGCCGATAGGCAATGGAGTTATTTTCGCTGGCAAAATTGCAGGCAATAGTCTCCTCGCTTTCTTACAAGCAACAACGATTATCCTTATGACGTATTGGTTCTACGGTGTAGATTGGGGAACCCATCCTTGGTATATTGTGCTGACTTGTGTATTCATTACACTGGCATCCATGACTCTTGGCGTGATTGTGGCATTGGTATGCAAAACCACGGCATCGGCCAGCGCAACCATCCAAGGTATCATCGTTGCAATGACATTCATCAGCGGTGGGTTCATGCCCATTCCAATTGATTTTGTACAACGGATTAGTGAATTTACGGTTAACCACTGGGCGCTCCAGAGTTTTCTGAGAATGATGCTGGATGCACCTGTAGGAGAGATTGTATATAGCATTCTGATGTTAGGCGTGGTATGCGCTGTATTACTGTTGATCTCAGGATTGATTTATAGAAAGGCAGGATACCGATATGAATAGTCTACACATTGCCTGGTTGATGATTAGACGTACACTTGGCCGTAAAATGGGCTTTATTACGTTTCTGCTTCTGCCTTGCCTGGTGGTTACAGGAGCGGTTGCTCTCTTTGGAAGCGAGCAGAGTGCACGTACTGTTATTCCCTATGTCAATGAGGATGGAGGGGCAGCAGGAGCGTGGATGATTCAAGAACTTGCTGGCAACGAGGAGTACCTGCTCAAGCCGATGACAAACGAAGCAGAAGTGAAGGAAGCCATCGCTCAGCAAAAAGGAAGTTCTGGCATCATTATTCCGGAGGGGTATACCGAAGATTTGTTACAAGGCAAGTCAACCGAAATTCAACTGGTGGAGCTGCGGATAAGTGAAGCTTCCTACACACTGCGAGCAGCTGTTGAAGGTTTGACGAGTGGATTGCAACAATCTGCTTCAGCTATTACGCTGGCCGCAAGCCCTGTCTCAAGTGAGACTGACATACTAGAGAGTACACAGAAGTCGTTTGAAAAGCTTTTACAGGAGATAGGAAAGTATCAGGTTGCTGGTGAAGTCACCGCTCTGCAGATCTATCCCAAGCCAGGCTTGAACAATGTGACTGGATTTACAATCATGTTTATGATGGGGCTGCTGACCAGTGCAGTGGCTGTGATCATGGAAGATCGCAGGAAACGAACGATGGCCAGAGTATACACGGCACCCGTCCGTGCATATGAGATTGCGCTTGGTAATTTCCTGGGTAGCTTTGTCATTGGTATGACTCAGATTGTGATCGTTTTGGGAGTGAGCAGGGGGCTCATTCATTATGATGCTGGTATTCCTTTTGGCATTCATTTCCTGATCTTGGCAGCATTTATGCTGGTCTCCATGGGGCTCGCAAGTACCGTGGCAGGATTAATCCGTAATCCCAAAAATGCGAACATGCTGAATTCACTTGTCATTATGCCAACCTGCATGATAGGTGGTTGTTTCTGGCCGATCTCGTTGATGCCGGATTATATGCAAAAGCTCGCCAACTTTGTTCCGCAGAAATGGGCGATTCAGGCGGTGGAGACGATCTCCGCTGGCGGTACACTGTCGGATATTACACTGCCCCTATTGATTTTATTTGGCATGGCTGCCATTTTGCTGACCGTAGGCTCTGCGATTCTGCGCCCTAGCCAGCCAGGAGTAGAGGCATAAGGTAAATACTAATTTTGAAGAAGCCGAATGCATAAGGGGGCATTCGGTTCTTTTATATTAAGGGCTCAGTGAAACAGATGATTTGACTGAATTTATACACTACACTTGTACTTCATTGTATGGAGTTATACCTATGTTCTGTTGCTTTAAATCTATGGTAGATTATTCGTGTAGGGCTGAACTAGACAGGTTACGATCTGTCACGTATGATATGTTGCATTCGGCGCATAACAGCGCGTGGTTTCTTCTATAGCAAGTGTAGATGTTAAACAGAAAGAAGGTTAGAAGCTTTATGACAATAATAGGAATAGATCTTGGAACAACAAATAGTTTGGTATCATGCTGGGTCAACGGGGAATCCGTTATTATCCCGAATGCTCTTGGGAATCGTTTGACACCTTCAGTGGTGAGTGTGGACGACAATGGGGAAATTTTAGTAGGGGAGATTGCCAAAGAGCGATTAATCACGCATCCAGAAAAAACAGCATCTGTATTTAAAAGATACATGGGAACAAACAGAACGTTTAGTTTGGGTACATATCAATTTTTACCTGAAGAGTTATCCTCCTTTGTCTTGAAATCTTTGAAAGCGGATGCCGAAGCCTATTTAGGTGTTGAAGTAACAGAGGCTGTTATCAGTGTGCCAGCATATTTCAATGATACTCAGCGAAAAGCAACCAAACGTGCTGGACAACTGGCAGGAATTAAAGTGGATCGACTGCTCAGCGAACCAACCGCTGCAGCGATTGCGTATGGCCTGCATCAACAGAAACCAGAGACAAAATTCCTCATTTTTGACCTTGGAGGTGGAACCTTTGATGTATCCATCCTGGAATTGTTTGACGGAATTATGGAAGTGAAGTCAGTAGCAGGGGATAACTTTCTGGGAGGGGAGGATTTTACCGAACTGATTACGCATTGGTTTTTGAATCATCACCAAATTCAGCAGAATGATCTGTCTGACAAGACACAGATGGCGCTTTGGAAACAGGCAGAGCTATGCAAGCAGGCATTGAGCGAAGGGCGTGAAGGAACGATAACCTTGACACTTGAAGATGGTGTGAAAGAGGTGAGCATTGATCGCACCCAATTTGAACAGTTAGCGAAGCCGCTGCTTGCCAGGTTACAAAAGCCTGTGGAACGTGCGCTCCGTGATGCCGCCGTGCAACTCGATGAATTGGATGCCGTTATTCTTGTTGGAGGAGCAACCCGCATGCCTGTAATCTACTCGTTTACGGGTAAATTATTTGGCAGACTGCCAGCAAATTACTTGCATCCGGATGAAGCCATCGCCATTGGCGTGGGAATTCAAGCTGCTATGAAAGCTCGCCATGCGGATGTGCAGGAAGTTATTCTGACAGATGTATGTCCATATACTTTAGGGATTTCCATCTCGAAACCTTTAGGTGAAGGTCGATATGAATCGGGTATTTTTGACCCAATCATCGAACGGAATACGGTTGTTCCGGTAAGCAGGGTTCAACGTTACTGTACATTAAGGCACAATCAAACTAAAATTACAGCTGATGTGTATCAAGGCGAAAGTCGCCTGGTCGAAAACAATATTAAACTTGGTGAACTGACGATTAATGTACCACCTGCACCGGAGGGGGAACAGGCTATAGATGTTCGCTTTACTTACGATATTAATGGCATCTTGGAAATGGAAGTGTCTTCCGTGGATACGGGTGAAAAGAAAGTGGCGATCATAGAAGAGAAAGAAAGCGGTTTGTCCCACGAAGAGATTGCCCAACGTTTCAAAGAGTTGGAGTCTATCAAAATACATCCTCGTGAGCGGATGGAAAACCGGCATTTAGTGGCGCGTGGAGAACGCTTATACGAAGAATCTCTGGCAGAGCAACGTTTGGTAATCTTAGATGCCATGTTGAAGTTTGAAGAGAAGTTAAAACAGCAAGAAGATCGTGAAATTAAGAAGGAAGCAGAAAAATTGAAAGTGACGTTGGATGAGATTGAAAACAGTCACCGATTATGGTGAGAAGTGTAACATCATAACGAAAAGCACGGTCTTGTTCGAAGAGGAACAGAGATCGTGCTTTTTCTATTGTTATAAAAGATGAGATAACATTAGACCATTTTAAGAAGTGATGATTATGGTTGGAGTTGACGCAAGACAGTTATTTCGACCCGACGGTTCTTTTGTCTTCCGGCCGCTGTGGTGTTGTCACCCGTTGGGCGAGTATCCGCATATCCAGCATACTGGAAGCTGTCCGGGTTAAGTTTCTCTGTATCCAGAAAAAATCGTAAAACAGACAGTGCACGTTCCCCGGAAAGCTGCCAGTTATCGGTATAGGCGGAGTCTGCTCCGACAGGAACGTTATCGGTATGACCCTCAATGCTGACAACGGTATTTAGATCACGGAACAAGCTGGCAAGCTTACTGAGTGTTGGTGCTGCGCCGTCCTTCAGAGCGGCCTGTCCCTGATCAAACAGGAAGCGGTCACTAAGTGTAATGGATAGGCCCTGTGGCTTATCCGCAACAAAAATCTGATTTTCCAGTTTATTATCCTCGATATATTGGGTAATCACATTGAACAGATTTTGCAATTCCTGCTCCTGTGATCTGAATTGTTCTTCCCGTTCTGTGAGGGGCTTGTCGTCATTATCTGGCGTTACAGTCCCGGAATCGGAAGGGTTTCCTTCACCTTTTGAAGAATCTTCACCTTGAATTCCGGATGGTGGAGTCTCTGTAATCGTCTGTCCGGGTTTCTCGCCGAGTCCCTCACCAAGCTCAAGGACAGAGTCGGATGCATTGAATGTATTTTGTAACGATTGAGTAACGACGTCATATTTACCGGAATCCAGATTGCTCATGGCATACATGATGACAAAAAAGATCAAAAGCAGAGTTATGAGATCGGCATAAGTAATCATCCAGCGATCCCGATGATCGATAGTTTCACGTTTTCCGCGCCGTTTACTGCGCCGACTCATCCAATCCCTCCTTTGCTAGGGGGCGTATAGACTGACGATGCGTAAGGGTGAAGGACTCCAGTCTTTTGCGTACAAGCTGGGGATTCTCACCGTTCTGAATGGCAAGTACACCTTCGAGAAGCATTTCCATGGTCTGCACTTCGTCGGCACCTCTGGATTTGATCTTGGAGGCAATGGGCAAAAAGATAAGATTGGCACTGGCGACCCCATACAGGGTTGCGGTAAAGGCAACAGCAATGGCAGGTCCGAGTCCGGTTGGATCGGTTAAACTGCCAAGTACCTGAATAAGTCCCATCACGGTTCCGATGATCCCCATGGTTGGAGCGTACCCACCAGCGGATTCGAATATTTTGGCGTAACCCTCATGTTTTTGTTCAATTGAATCAATCTCCATCTCCAGGATCTGGCGAACCACATCCTGATCGGTACCATCAACAACCATCTGAATACCGTCTTGCAAAAATGGATGCGGATGATCCATAACCTTGCGTTCCAATGCAAGTACACCTGAGCGGCGTGCGATAGAAGACATCTCCACCAATTCTTCAACCCACAAGCCTGATTCGTTATTGTTACGTCCAAAAGCCATACGCAGGGCAGCTGGAATCGTACGAAGGCGATGCGCCGGGAAACTGGCAACCACAGCAGCAATCGTTCCACCGAATACAATTAAAGCAGCCGTTTTTTGCAGGAGACCAGACAATTGGCCGCCTTCCCACAAAAAACCGCTAATGACTGCGGCAATTCCGGCAATAATACCGATAAGTGTCGCAATATCCATAAATTAACCCACTCCTATCTTCATTTCACGTTTGCATCACTAAAACGAACGAGGTATAATTAAACGGGAACAAATATTCCTATTACTATAAGTTTTCCCATATGAAAATTCGGGGAACTTCGACAATATATAGTGACTATTATTTTAGACGATAGGGTGAGATACGGCAATGAGCGATATTATAATGAGCGACAAAACGTTCGAAATCGAGTCAGAGTTTTCTCCCCAAGGTGATCAGCCTGCAGCCATTAAAGAATTGGTGAAGGGTGTTCAGGAGGGGAAGAGGTACCAGACACTGCTGGGTGCAACGGGTACGGGTAAGACGTTTACGATCGCCCAGACGATAGCCCAACTGCAACGTCCGACGCTGATTATTGCACACAACAAAACGTTGGCAGCGCAGCTTGCAAGTGAGTTCAAAGATTTCTTTCCGAATAACATGGTTGAGTATTTCGTCAGTTATTACGATTATTTTCAGCCAGAAGCATATATCCCGTCTTCCGATACGTATATCGAGAAGGATTCAAGTATTAATGAAGAGATCGACAAACTGCGGCACGCAGCGACAAGTTCGTTGTTTGAGCGCAGGGATGTCATCATTGTAGCGAGTGTTTCTTGCATCTATGGTTTGGGTTCACCGCACTCGTATTCAAGCATGTTGCTGTCACTTCGGGTAGGTATGGAGAAACCGCGGAATCAGATTTTGTCTCGTCTGGTAGAGATCCAGTATCAGCGGAACGATATTAACTTTGTACGGGGTACGTTCCGTGTTCGTGGGGATGTTGTTGAGATTTTCCCTGCCTCCAAGGGTGAACATGCAATTCGGGTTGAATTGTTCGGTGATGAGATCGAGAAAATTACGGAGATTGATGTGTTGACTGGAGAACTGATTGGCGAACGTGAACATATTGCCATCTTCCCGGCATCTCACTTCGTAACGCAAGAAGAGACGATGAAGGTTGCGCTGGTGAACATTGAGCGTGAACTGGAGGAACGTCTTGAAGTGTTGCGTGAGCAGGGGAAACTGCTGGAGGCTCAGCGACTGGAGCAGCGCACACGGTATGATATCGAGATGATGAAGGAAGTCGGATTCTGTTCGGGGATTGAGAACTATTCCGGGCCATTGACTTTCCGTGAACGCGGCGATACTCCGTACACACTGATGGATTACTTCCCAGATGACATGTTGATCGTGGTCGATGAGTCTCACGTGACTCTGCCACAGATCCGTGCGATGTATAATGGTGACCAAGCGCGGAAGACGGTATTGGTTGAACATGGTTTCCGCCTGCCGTCAGCGCTGGATAATCGTCCGCTCAAATTCGAAGAGTTCGAAGGTAAAATGGATCAGATTATCTATGTATCGGCCACACCGGGCCCGTATGAGATTGAGCATACCGATACGATGGTGCAACAGATTATCCGTCCAACTGGACTGCTTGATCCAATCATTGAACTGCGTCCAACCAAGGGGCAGATTGATGACTTGATCGGTGAGATTAATGACCGGATTGCCAAAGATGAGCGTGTGTTGATTACCACATTAACGAAGAAGATGTCCGAGGACCTGACGGATTATCTGAAGGAAATTGGAATCAAGGTACGTTACTTGCACTCCGAGATTAAGACATTGGAACGGATGGCGATTTTACGTGATTTAAGGTTGGGTGTTTTCCATGTCCTGATCGGAATCAACTTGCTGCGGGAAGGTCTTGATCTGCCTGAAGTATCCTTGGTAGCCATATTGGATGCCGATAAGGAAGGATTCCTGCGTTCTGAACGCTCACTGATCCAAACAATTGGTCGTGCGGCGCGGAACAGCGAGGGTCGTGTTATTCTATACGGTGATAAAGTTACGGATTCCATGGATAAGGCGATAAAGGAGACCGAACGACGTCGTGCCATTCAGATCGAGTACAACGAGAAACATGGCATTACACCACAGACGATTCGCAAAAAAGTGCGTGATGTGATTGAGGCAACCAAAGTTGCCGAATCCAAGAAAGACTATCTCACAGGCGCAGCCGAGAAGATGTCGAAGAAAGACCGTCAGGCGCTTATTCAGCGCTTAGAGGTAGAGATGAAAGATGCAGCCAAAAACCTGCAGTTTGAGCGTGCTGCCGAGCTTCGCGATGCGTTGCTGGAACTTCGCGCTGAATAAGATACTGCTCATTCATATGCTCCAGTAAAGATGGATCTGTAACAAGAGAACGGCCAATTGGCCGTTCTCTTGTTGAGTAAGGAAATCGTTGATATCTACCGATAATAAGAGATGTTGAAATCTTGAATTCAGGTCTATACTGATAGAAATGTTGAAATTGGTTAAAAGGTTTATAGGAAAGCAATTGGGAGTCGTGTCCCCCCTGAGAGTCGAGAGCGCCATGGTGTTGACCTCGGAGCCGAGCTAAAGGCAATGGCGACCTGTCGCGATCAAGGCAAAGCCGAGAGCGTCCCGCTCTTGACCTTGGAGCCGAGCCAAAGGCAATGGCGACTTTGTCGCGATCAGGGCGAAGCCGAGAGCGTTCCGGTGTTGAACTTGGAGCCGAGCCGAAGGCAATGGCGACCTTGCCGCGAACGTGGCGAAGCCGAGAGCGTTCCGGTGTTGAACTTGGAGCCGAGCCGGAGGCAATGGCGACCTGCCGCGAACGTGGCGAAGCCGAGAGCGTCCCCTCGCAGTAGAGCGGTCTGATAAGGTTCCGGCAATAGGCCGGAACCTTATCAGAAACCGCGGGCACACGGCAACCCTTCACATAGCAAGACCCGACCCCTCACCGTTGCACCGCTTGTTTCGGGTGTCCAGAGGGCTGCGCCCTCTGGGGCCCTCCCTTGGAAGGGAGGGTTTGGGAGGGATCGAAAAGCCTTTTAAAAGGTTGGATTAGTAAATTTGAGAGGATGAATACTATTGGCGAGCGATAACATTGTCATTAAAGGCGCACGAGCGCATAACCTGAAAAATATCGACATTACCATTCCGCGTGACCGCTTTGTTGTATTGACCGGTCTGAGTGGCTCAGGCAAGTCCTCGCTGGCTTTTGACACGATCTATGCCGAAGGACAGCGCCGGTATGTAGAATCATTGTCAGCTTACGCAAGGCAGTTTCTTGGACAGATGGAGAAACCCGATGTGGATTCGATCGAAGGATTATCTCCTGCCATTTCAATAGATCAGAAAACAACAAGCCGTAACCCACGTTCCACGGTAGGAACCGTGACCGAAATTTATGATTATCTGCGTCTATTATTTGCACGAGTGGGCCATCCACATTGTCCGGACCATGGCGTGGAAATCAGTTCCCAGACCGTAGAACAAATGGTTGACCGTATTATGCAATACCCGGAGCGTACCCGGCTACAAATTTTGGCACCCATTATCTCTGGTCGTAAGGGTGAGCACAAAAGTGTGTTTGCTGATGTGTCCAAGCAGGGCTTTGTCCGTGTACGGGTGAACGGAGAACTGCGTGACCTGTCAGAAGATATTCAATTGGAGAAAAATAAAAAGCATACCATTGAAGTCGTCGTTGACCGGATTGTTGTTAAAGATGATGTACAGGCGCGTCTGGCCGACTCTATTGAAACAGCACTTAATCTGTCTGGTGGACAACTACTCGTAGACATTATGGGCGAAGAAGAGCTGCGCTTCAGTTCCAACTTTGCCTGCCCGGTGTGCGGGTTCAGTATTGAAGAACTTGCGCCGCGGATGTTCTCATTCAACAGTCCTTTCGGGGCTTGCCCGGATTGTGACGGGTTAGGTGTCAAAATGATCGTTGACCCTGATCTGCTTGTACCAGATCGCAGCAAGACGATTGAAGATGGTGCTTTTGATGCCTGGACAGGTGGCACATCCACTTATTATCCGCAGTTCCTGAAGTCAGTATGTGAGCACTTCAACATTCCGCAAAATGTACCTGTCGAAGATCTGCCTGCTGAACAGATGAACAAGTTGTTGCAGGGTACAGGTACGGAGAAAATCCGTTTCCGCTATGAGAATGATTTTGGACAACGGAAGGAAGCGCTGGTTACCTTTGAAGGTATCGTGAACAATCTGGAGCGTCGTTACCGTGATACAGCATCTGAAGGTATCCGTGAATTTATTGAGGGTTACATGAGTGCGAAGCCTTGTGGTACGTGTAAAGGCCAACGTCTGAAACGCGAGAGTCTTGCGGTTACGATTAATGATCACAACATGGCCTATGTGACTAGTTTGTCCATTGGTGAGGCAGGCCGATTCTTCGATACATTGGAATTGACGGAGAAGGAGCAGACGATTGCCAAACTGATTTTGAAAGAAATCAACAGCCGTCTTGGCTTCCTGGTGAATGTTGGTCTGGATTACCTTACGCTGAGTCGTGCTGCAGGAACCTTGTCCGGTGGGGAAGCTCAACGGATCAGACTGGCTACACAGATCGGTTCCAGCCTGATGGGTGTACTGTATATTCTGGATGAGCCGAGTATCGGTCTGCATCAACGGGATAATGACCGTCTGATCTCAACGCTTGCGCATATGCGCGACATTGGTAACACGTTGATCGTGGTAGAACATGATGAGGATACGATGATGGCTGCCGACTATATTATTGATATTGGCCCAGGTGCAGGTATCCACGGAGGTACCATCATGTCACAGGGTACACCGGAGGAGATCATGAACGATGAGAATTCCTTGACCGGTCAATATCTGAGTGGACGCAAATTCATTCCGATTCGTACAGAACGCCGTAGTGTAGGAGACCGCTGGCTGGAAGTGCGCGGAGCCAAAGAAAATAACCTTAAGAATCTGAACGTGAAGATTCCAGTAGGTGTATTTACTGCGGTAACGGGTGTGTCTGGCTCAGGTAAATCCACATTGATCAATGAGATCCTCTACAAAACGCTGGCACGTGATCTGAACCGTGCTAGGGTACGTCCGGGTCAACATAAAGAGATTCGTGGTCTGGAACATATTGATAAAGTTATCGATATTGACCAGTCGCCAATCGGACGTACACCACGTTCCAACCCGGCTACGTATACAGGCGTCTTTGATGATATCCGGGATCTGTTTGCCCAGACGAACGAAGCCAAGGTACGTGGATATAAGAAAGGCCGATTCAGCTTCAATATCAAAGGTGGACGTTGTGAAGCCTGCCGTGGAGACGGCATTATCAAAATCGAGATGCACTTCTTGCCGGACGTTTATGTTCCTTGTGAAGTCTGCAAAGGCAAACGATACAATCGGGAAACGCTTGAAGTGAAATATAAAAATAGAAATATTTCCGATGTGCTGGAAATGACGGTGGAAGATGCAACCCAATTCTTCGAGAACATTCCGAAGATCCATCGTAAAATGCAGACACTGATGGATGTGGGCCTGGGTTATATCAACCTGGGACAACCTGCAACGACCTTGTCTGGTGGTGAAGCCCAGCGTGTGAAGCTCGCTTCCGAGCTGTATCGCCGCAGTACGGGGAAAACCATCTACATCCTCGATGAACCGACGACCGGTTTGCATGTCGATGATATCGATCGTTTGCTGAACGTATTGCACCGTCTGGTGGATTCCGGGGAATCAGTCTTGGTGATTGAGCATAACCTGGATGTAATCAAAACGGCAGACTATGTTGTTGATCT
>Ga0209437_100569_pt1 | contig 24024 bp, 24 predicted proteins | sample AraplaL_Cvi_mTSA_FD_184266 | JGI IMG/M metagenome (GOLD analysis project Ga0209437, IMG submission 184266) | Arabidopsis root microbial communities from the University of North Carolina, USA - plate scrape CL_Cvi_mTSA (SPAdes) (version 2) | ecosystem: Host-associated > Plants > Roots > Endosphere...
ACAGTGTGAAAGACAGCGAGCGTAACGTGAACAGCAACTATGCGAGCGAAAGCCGTAGAGCACTGGATCTGGGTCTGAACGCAAAAGCAGAAGGTGAGAGTGCAACGATGGCTCAATCCGAACGCAGTAACAGTGTGAAAGACAGCGAGCGTAACGTGAACAGCAACTATGCGAGCGAAAGCCGTAGAGCACTGGATCTGGGTCTGAACGCAAAAGCAGAAGGTGAGAGTGCAACGATGGCTCAATCTGAACGCAATAACAGCGTGAACGACCGTGAGCGTAACGCAAGCAGTAACTTCACGAACGAAAGTCGTGGAAGCTTGGATCTGGGTCTGAACGTGGATGCGGATGCAGAGAGTGAAACTACATCTGTGGTGGAGACAAATCGGTAAAGTGAGATTTTCACTGTAATATGAAGAAGCAGGGGCTCCGGAACCCCTGCTTCTTTTTTGTTCCGAAATTCAAAATAATATACAAATAGACTGCATTTTTAGTATAATTGTTATAACAGTTGAATAGTATAACTAGGGGGAGCCATGAATGAATAGGGTGAGTGAGATGGAACGAAAAGTCACGAAATTCGGCAATAGTCTTGGATTGACAATGACAGATGCTTTTAAACAAATTGGTCTTGAGCAAGGCGATATGGTTCAAATCGAGGTAAATCAGTCTAACGGGGAGATTATTATTAAGAAGTCTACAAAAGTTAATTTGCCTAAAGGAATTAGTAGTGATTTTATGGATACATTGGCTGATGTGATGGGTGAATATGATCAAACCTTGAAAGGTCTCAAAGATAGATGAGCATGACCCGGTATTTAAGTATTCAAGAGGTTATCGCGATCAACGTCGCTATGATTAAGCGTTACAGTCCTGGAGAGCAGATTGGAGTAAAAGATTCTGGTCTGCTTGAATCTGCTGTTGTAAGAGCACAATCATCAGCTTTTGGTAACGAAGCATACCCATCTATATATGAAAAATCTGCTGCAATTTTTCAATCTTTGGGCCAAAATCATCCTTTTCATAATGCTAATAAAAGAACTGCTTTTACCGCATTGGTAATATTTCTGCGTTATAATAATGTGTATCTGAAAATGGAACAAACTTTTGCTGAGGAATTTACTGTTGATATGGTGAACCACAAGTACACATTTGAAGAACTAGTCTCGATTATTCGTACATACTGTGTTACTGAAAATGAAATATAATAGTAAGCAATAAGTCATGCATTAATATGATTTATTGCTTTATTTTTTGTGAAAGTAACAACGCTAAAAATAATCATACACGCAGGCCTATACATTTACACGAGAACGTAGAGGGCAGCAAGAACCAGAAGAAGCGGAGCTAAAAGCTTTCTGCAAGAAAGCTACTTCGGAAGCATATGCTTCGCCTTTATCCCCCGATTTCCACCTTTGTGATAATTGATTCAAAAAAATTGGGGGATAACAGCGATCGGAAGGTTGTTCTGTCATCGGAGTGGCAAGTGTGAATAGTCTTTAGTTCAAGCCCCGAATCAGAACAGGAGTGTTCGATATGAAGATCGAGAATGAAGGTACAGCCATACAGGAGTCCATATTGGACGTACATATTACAAAGGCAGGATATGAGCCAGGACAATCGACCATACGCAATATTCGAATGAATGTGGCGCGAGGAGAACTCGTAGGTATTATCGGACCGAATGGTGCGGGCAAAAGTACCACGATCAAAACACTGCTTGGTCTGCTGGAACATGCAAACTATGAAGTGACGATTGGGGGAGATGGTCGCTATGCCTATATCCCGGAGCAACCGGTTTTTTACGAATATATGACCCTATGGGAACATCTTGATCTGGCGGCAGCGGCATATGAAATGGAGGAAAAGGTCTTTGTCGTGAGAGCGGAGGAACTGTTAGTTCGCTTCGGTATGGACCATGTTCGAAATGATCTTCCGGCCAGTTTTTCGAAGGGCATGCGGCAGAAAATGATGCTGATGATCGGATTTCTGTCTGCTCCGGATATCTATATTGTGGACGAGCCGTTCATCGGACTGGACCCCCGTGCAACCAAGGATTTTCTGAAATTACTTGATGATGAACGTCGCCGTGGTGCGGGGGTGCTCATGTCTACGCATGTACTGGATACCGCTGAACGAATCTGCGACCGATTTATTCTGATTGCTTCGGGCAGATCTGCTGCTGAGGGCACACTGGATGAGATCCGTGAAGCGGCAGGATTGCCGGGAGCCTCTTTGTTTGACTGTTTTGATATACTGACGTCTTAGATAGAGAGGGGGTGAGAGAGGATGGAAACTTCCCGGCGTTATACACCGCTTCGTTTATACAGGCGAAGACGCAAAGAGCATTTCAGGGAGCAGATGAAAAATCTCAGACTGGTCGTGGATTGGACGGTATGGGTATACCTGCTTGTTCCGGGTCTGCTCTATCTGATTGGATGGTACACGAGTCTGTGGACCAAAACGCTGCCTGCTTGGGCGACAGGATTACCGCTTCCCGTACTGACCGGGTTGATTTACGTGGTTATGCTTACCGGGGGTGTGCTGATATTTGTGGAGGAAGCGGATGTATTGTTTCTGAAATCAAGGCCGTTGTGGATGCGCACCTTAATGAGGCAGGGGCTCTACCGGTCCTGTCTGCAACATCTGGGCAAAATGATCTTGGTTACAGCACTGACTGCCCCTCTGTGGTCCCGTGTCTATGAGATGTCTAATCTCCAGATTGCACTTATTGCTGTCTGGTTCGGTGCAGTAGCTTCATTCCAAGCTATAACACTACATATAACGAAGGTTCGACATACGGGATGGCGACGCTGGATTCAGATGATCCCTCTCGTGATTGGCATAGGTTATGTGACCATCCATGCGACATCATGGATGCATGGACAGACGTGGAAAATTATCTTTGGCATCGTGTTTATCATGCTTCTTCTGATTACCGTTGGACAGATGCGGCTGTTAATGAAGGGAACGTTTGAAGGGGATGTCCGAGAGGATCTGAGGAGCAGGCTGCAGCTTACAGCTCTAATGTTAAGTCGGGCGGTAAGCAAGCCAAAAGCCCCGCGAACACGGTCCATGATCTTTCGCAAACCACGTAAACTGTTACGCAATCGTTCCATCGCGAATCGGACAGCAGAGATTGCATTAAAGGCATTTTTTCGGAATTCGGCCACGATGAAATTATATTTGCAGCTTGGAGGACTATCCATCGCAGCAGTTGCATTACCCCCTTTTCCGGTCAATGTCATCGTGTGTGCGTTATTAATCATCATGTTGACGGTGATGTTTTATCGTTCCTGGGATGTTTTTGCAACGTCGGACTATGTTCAGCTTATAACGTATGACTCGGAGGCGCTGCATCGTGCAGGTTCTATGATGGTTCGGATGTTGTTCGTCCCGATTGGTATTCTTATGGGATTCACGCTGGGATTGGCCTGGCTCGGTTGGATCGTAGGTATTCTGACAGCTGCAGGTGCGGTGGCCTTTGGACTCTGTGTGTTATCTATTGCCGGATGGGTTCGGCTGACCCGAGCTTAAAAGAATTCCTTCCAGGTTAGAGCATATCACGCGCTATAACTGACCATGCTATAGAAGAAGAATCTCATCTATCGATGATGAGAGATTTGCTATAGCAAGGAGGAAGAGCTGATGATGATGGATAATAGCGAACTACAGGTGCATTTCTCAGATGGTTCAGCGTTGAATGCCGCCAAGGCAACCTTGGAGGAATTGGGATATAAGCCATATCAGTCTGGCCCGCTGGAATTGTATATCCCCACAGATCGCCAAGATCCTCAGTCTGCTGTAGAGATTGTACAATCTCATGGGGGAAGTGCCGTATTTGCCTCGCAGACGGAAGAACTGGATCAGTTTCAGAACATATCGATTCCGGCTCATCTCGTGAATGAGGACTGGAATGAGGGGTATGCGAGCGGAAATCAGGGAAGCCAGACGGAGCAAGGCAGACATAACTATAGCGAGGACCCAACTTACGATGATTCGGCTGATGGATTCTCAGGCAGTGTCAAGGCATAGAAGGGATAAAATCAAAGGCTAAGAGTGGTTCGTTCCGTCTTTCTAAAATGGCATAATGCCCAAAAACCCCGATACTCCACAGACAGTGGATATCGGGGTTTTTGATATCTGAAGCAATTTATCATGCGCTTAAAGTGTGTAATACCTATTATTGAACAACCTCTACTATAATGTAGCGTGTTTATACTCTGCCGCATGCATGCCAGCCGTATATCCCGTGGAGAATGCAGCGGTGATATTATATCCGCCGGTGTAGCCGTGAATATCCAACACTTCACCGCAAAAGAATAGTCCAGGCAGCAGCTTGGATTCCATTGTTTTTGGGTATATTTCCTTTAAGTGAATTCCTCCCCCAGTGACGAAGGCTTCTTTGAGCGATCTCGTTCCGTCTGCACGGAAGGTAAAAGCTTTCATTAACCCACACAAGTTGCTTAACATCCCTTTGGGGAAATGGTGGAACGTGAGGTCATCGCTGATCTCTGCCCGTTTCATCATTAATGGAATCATGCGCTCTGGAACCCATGTTTTCAGTATGTTTTTGACAGCCTTGCGGGACTCTTGTTCCAATACCTGTTGAACCTGTGTTTCTAGTGCACCTGCGGACAGCTCTGGGAACAGATCAATGCTCATGATGACCTGTGGGTTTCCAGACTTCATCTGAACTTTGCGAATAAATTGGCTACAACGCAGTGCAACCGGTCCAGACACTCCAAAATGCGTGAAGATCATATCCCCGCGATGGGAGATGACGGTTTTTCCTTTGGCGTCCAATACAGATAAACCGATATCTCTCAATGACAAACCTTGCAGTTCTTTGGATTGAATCCAACTCTCCCCAGACACAATAGGCACTTCGGTTGGATATAACTCCGTAATCGTGTGACCCGCAGCCTCAGCCCAGGGGTAACCATCTCCGGTTGATCCGGTTTGGGGTACGGATTTGCCACCAGTAGCGATAATGACGGAGCGTCCAAGAATGGTTTTACCTGAAATCAATTTAACACCCTGCACTTGCTGACCGTTCTGAATGAGTTCCTTAACCGGTTCTTTGGTACGAATCTCAACGCCGAGGGAGACAATTTTGCCTACCAGCGCATCCACAACTGTTTTTGCTTTATCGGTTACAGGAAACATTCTGCCGTTGTCTTCTTCTTTCAGGGCGATTCCGAGATTCTCGAAGAAACGCATGATTCCCTGGTTGTCCAGATTCTGAAACGAACTATATAAAAAGCGTCCATTACCCGGAATATGTCGGATGAGTTCATCCGTTTCCTTGGCATTGGTTACATTGCATCGACCTCCGCCAGAGATGCCGAGTTTACGACCCAGTTGATCTCCTTTATCCAGCAGAAGCACGGACGCTCCATGCTCGGCAGCTGCAACGCAAGCCATCAGGCCCGCGGATCCACCACCAATTACAATGACATCATACATATGTTATTACCCTCTTTTTTCATTGATTTTGTCTGTTTTACGTAAACTGTGTCTACTCCTGGCTTTTTCTGAAATATAATGGAGTTATGGGTAGTTCTATTGTGGAGTCCTAAGGGATATATTGTAATATACTGTCGCCTATGTTTTAATCAGAAATACATGAGGGAATGTGCAGGCAGAGGAGGAGATGGCATTGTGGTTGCGTTAAAGGACATGCTTTTACAAGTACTGCTGGCAGGGTCGGCGGTATTTCTGATTCCCTTATTCCGTCTGGTACTCTCCAAGCGGGCTATTGCCAGAATGGATCATGCCGGAACCGTTCATACCAGTTTTGCTGTGACAAGTGCCCTGAGCATGCTATTGTGTCTGCTATTTTCACTCTATGCAAGCCCGGTAGCCGTACCCATATCATTAAGTATTGTACCTGTGATACTTGTTATTCTGTATTGTAAATCCGCTATAGGCGTAACGCTGTCCATTCTACATATTCTCTTCTATTTTCTGTTTGCGCATCCCTATGATCTGTACGGATTTCTCCTTCATACGGGCATTCTTCTCTATCCTATTGTATGGTTGTCTGCCAAACGATTCAAGCATAATACACCTTCGCGCAAAATGACGATCCTCTTTATCCTAATTACAATGGAACTGGTTGTAACGAGTCTGTTGTGGATCGCATCCCTCCAGAATGAATCCACGTACTCTGCGACCTACCTGATACTTACAGCACTTGGATATACCGCTGGAGCCATTGTTGCGGGCAGTCTGAGTCTGCTATGGCTGGAACGGATGAAGCACTATCGCGGGCTGGAGCAGCATCTCTCGGAAGTCCACCACCGATACATAACCGAAACGGAGAAACTTCATCAGATTCTGAACGCAGTGCCGCTCTCCATTGCCACCGTAGATAAACAAGGCACAGTGATGTTTGTTAATGAGATGATGGAGCAAACCGCAAGAGAGCAGCTTCCTTGTACGTCCACCCCTGATCTCATTGGACAGCCTGCCAGTCAATTTGTTGAACAAGGTCAGGCGGACAAGATGGATAAAAGCATTCGCAGAGCCGTCGTTCATGGTGAGATTAGTGGATTAACCGTTCGTTACGGTGCGCACGTCTTTCAATCCCGAACCGTTCCGATCTATGCCTTTACAACAGAGACTGCGAGAGAAGTTACAGGAGCCATGCTGATCATTCAGGATATCACGGAGCTTGAGATGTTGCGAAGTGAACTGGATAATGTGGATCGTCTCAGTCTGGTGGGGCAGATGGCTGCAAGCATTACGCATGAGGTGCGTAATCCCATGGCGGTTGTGCGGGGCTTTCTTCAACTCATGCAGGAAAAAAGTCCGGATTCCCTGGATCACTATTACCGGATCGTTCTGGAAGAGCTGGACCGGGCCAACAGTATCATTAATGATTTCTTGTCTCTGGCTCAGAATCGTATTGCCGAGAAAGAGGAATCCCAGCTGCACGATATCATACATGAACTCAGTCCATTGTTATGGGCGGATGCGAACCTGCGTGGTCAGAGTATTGAACTCATGTTGGCCCATAATGTGCCGAAGTTGCATCTCAATTCAAAGGAAATCAAACAGGTAGTGTTGAACCTGGCCCGTAACGGGATGGAAGCCATGAATGAGAAGGGCGTGCTTACGCTGGAGACGCGGATCGTGGATGATAAGGTGGAACTGTGTGTACGTGACACAGGACCTGGTATACCCCGGGTGAAGAAGGAGAAGCTGTTTGAACCTTTTTACACGACAAAAGCCAAGGGAACCGGACTTGGATTGTCGATGTGCCTGAGTATTGTGGAACGACATAATGGAACCATTACTGTGGAATCGGAGGAAGGCCAGGGTACCACCTTCAAAGTGGCATTTGAACGTTAGTCATTCAGCATATTTTGCCAGACATTGAGACATAATATTATTGAAGAAGCCTTTCCGCAGGCGGTTTCTGAATCTTGCTTTCATTGCTTATGGATGTATAATAGGAATAGCACATCATTACATCCATAATGTTCGATATGAATGTAACGTTGTTTTCGAAAGTTATTCGTCTTTAATTCGATCGAGATCATAGAACAACCATTTATAAGGAGTGAAACCGAATGTCGATGTCATTTGATCAATACATGAAAGATATGGTTCAACCCATGCGGGATGAGTTAACTCGTCTAGGAATCCAGGAGTTGCGTACTCCTGAAGAAGTGGAAGCAAGTATTCCAGATGCAAAAGGAACAGCATTGATTGTCATTAACTCTGTCTGCGGATGTGCCGCAGGTCAATGTCGCCCAGGTGTGTCCCAAGCACTTCAGCACGATATTACACCAGATCACCTGTACACTGTATTTGCTGGTCAGGACAAGGAAGCAACTGCAAAAGCACGTGAATTCTTTGCACCGTATCCTCCATCTTCACCGTCCATTGCCCTGATGAAAGACGGAGAACTCGTTCACTTTATCGAGCGTCATCAAGTGGAAGACCGTTCTGCAGAGGAAATTGCGGCTGATCTGACAAGTGCATTTGAACGTTATTGCCGTTAATTCGCTCCATAGAACGCCCCGCCCTTCGGATCACCGATGCCGGGGCGTTTCATTTTGGATAGATAAGGTTATTGAACCATTCGGACCTTTCAAGATGGACATCAAATTTCATTAATTTAGAAACGGGGTGTGTGAACGATGAGTTTGCAACAACAGATCATCGCTGAATTGAAGGTTAAACCAAGCATTAATGAAGAAGAGGAAGTACGCAAGCGTGTTGATTTTCTGAAGACGTATGTTAAAAATGCGGGTGCCAAGGGCCTGCTGATTGCGATCAGCGGCGGTATTGACAGTGCAGTGGCAACGGCGCTTTGTAAAAAAGCGACGGACGAGCTTACGGAAGAGAATAAACAAGAGTACAAAACGCTGGGTGTATTTCAACCGTATGGTGAACAATCCGATATCGACCACAGCTATGCTGTAGCAAAAGCATATGATCTGAAACATGTTGTGGAAACGAATATTGAAGATGCGGTGAACGAGATTGCACTGGAAGTGGAGCAAGGATTCAAATCCTTGGGTAGCCCACGCCATATGACTCACCAAGGCAAAGGTAACGTTAAAGCGAGAACTCGTATGGTTATGCAATATGCGCTTTCGTTTGAAGAAAACCTGCTCGTTGTAGGTACGGATCATGCGTCCGAAGCCATCACGGGATTCTATACCAAATGGGGCGATGGTGCTGTGGATATCACACCACTAAGCACGCTGAATAAACGTCAGGTACGCCAGCTGGCAGCATATCTGAATGTGCCACAGGCTATTTTGGACAAGGCACCCTCTGCAGGGCTATGGGAAGGTCAGACGGACGAAGATGAGCTGGGAATTTCGTATGAAGCGAACAGCGACTATCTCGAAGGCAAACAGATCGATCCGGCTGCACAAGAGCGCCTCGAAGCGTTCTATACGCGGACACATCATAAACGCAATGCCATTCCTGGTATCTAATACGGGTGGATGAGCATGATCGTTATATTAGGGAATGCAAAAAGAGTCACTGCTCACGCAGTGACTCTTTTTGTTATGTGGAACGAGAAACCGCAAAAATCCAGGTGACTACTATATTAAAGATGAGTTAGCTACTCCAGTCTTTGATCTGTTGCAGGGTTTGGGTGATGGCTTGCTCCAGTTGCGGAGTGGTTTCTTTAAATGGATGTACCGTATTAAAGGTGTGGTTCCCTTCAGGTATCTGGTGCCATGAGATATCAGGGCGGGCTTGAACAAGTGCAGCAGAACCGTCCCGCAGACGCTGCGGATCTTCTGTTCCCTGAATGAGTGCGACTCGCAAATTTGAAGCACCCAAGCGGTCAATGATAGCGTAACGTTCGTGATGTTTGTCCAGGTCTTCCAGTATAGACACGTCCAGTGGCATCTGCTGACCTGTACGTCCGTTAACGACATGGCTGCGGCCATGTGTACGCATTTCTTCTTTTTGCTCCGCTGTGAAGAGATCCAGATTGGTTACGCCATTCCAGGAGATTACACCTGCTACTTGATCGGGATGATCCAATGCATAGACGAGACTTACGCCTGCACCGCGACTATGGCCAACCAGGTACACAGGAAGTCCGGTGAGTTCAGGTTGTGTAGCCACATGCTCCAGTATTAAGGCCAGATCGGCAAGCTCCCGGCTGTACGTATTCACTGCGAACTTTTCAAGTTCAGAGAATTGCTCCAGATATTCGCCGATACCGTTGTGAGAGAAATTAAAGGTTAGCACATGATGCGTCTGGCTTAGCTGTGCAGCTGCGTAAGGGAACATGCCCCAGTCTTTGAAGCCTTTGTATCCGTGAGACAGAATGATGACGCCTTGAGCGGGTTGTTGTGCAGGGAAAAAGTCCCCGCGAATGATAGCATCTACGTCAGTGGGCAATTCAAAAGTGATGGGCATTGTTCAGACCTCCTAAGAATTTCAGACGATTCCTGATTCATATTTTAGCATATATGGTAATGCGGATAGGTACTCGCTTCTGGGCGCCCCTCCTGCTACAATAGAATACGTGTTCGGAGAGTTACGGATCATGTGATTAAATGGAGATCTTATACAATGCATGTTCAAAAGAGTAGTTATCAGTACCGAGAAGATGATGAAACTTCTGAACAACCTCTTACAGTATAGAAGATTAAGCGGGTGAACGTTGATGATATATGGCATTGGTAATGATGTGCTGGAGATTGGACGTATGCGGAAATTGTTGTTCGGTCGCCATGCGGAAGCTTTTCTGAAACGAATTTTAACACCAGCAGAGCGGGATATCGCGCTTCGTCGAGGAAAGCGGATGACGGAGTTTGTATCCGGTCGATTTGCAGCCAAAGAAGCGGTGTCCAAGGCATTTGGCTGTGGTATTGGTGGCGTCATGGGCTTTACTGACATTGAAGTGCTTCCTGATGGGACAGGACGTCCAGTGGCCTCGCTGTCCAGTCAAGCCTGGGAGCGTCTGCAGCTGCCATACGATAAGCAATATGACATTCATTTGAGTATTACGCATCAGACGGAATTGGCAGCGGCCTTTGCAATCGTAGAACAGATGGAAAAGTAGCTAGCTTGGCAATAGGAGAGGAAGGGCTTATGGGTTTACAGGAACAGAAACAACACTTTAGCGTGAACTTGCTGGATTGGTATATGATCAACCGACGGGATTTACCGTGGCGTCGCCACAACAATCCGTATTTCACATGGGTATCGGAAATTATGCTTCAGCAGACTCGGGTAGATACGGTAATTCCGTATTTCAATCGTTTTATCGGGAATTTTCCGACCGTGCAGGCACTTGCGGAAGCACCGGAGGAGGATGTCCTGAAAAATTGGGAGGGACTTGGCTATTACTCCCGTGCACGTAATCTTCAGGCAGCCGCGAGACAAGTCATGGAGCTGCACGGAGGCGAGATGCCTCAGGACAAGCAGGCTGTCTTCGCATTAAAAGGGGTTGGCCCCTATACGGCCGGGGCCATTCTCAGCATTGCCTTCAACCAGCCGCAGCCTGCGGTAGATGGCAATGTCATGCGGGTCCTGTCCCGATACTTCCTCATCGATGAGGACATTATGAAGGGCAGCACCCGGGTGTTGATGGAAGAGCTCGCAGGAGAGCTCATTCCGGAAGGGCGAGCGCGTGATTTCAATCAGGCGCTGATGGAACTTGGCGCGCTGGTGTGCACGCCCAAAGCGCCGCACTGCCTGACTTGCCCGGTCATGGAGCAATGTTCCGGCCGCATCGCCGGAAGAGAGCTTACGCTGCCGGTCAAGACCAAGGCGAAGCCGCCGCGCCCTGAGCAGCGGCTGGTCGCGATTGTGGAGGGCCGCGGGGATCACCACGGCCAAGTGCTTGTGCGCCAGCGCCCAGACACGGGCCTGCTGGCCCGGATGTGGGAGCTGCCGCATGTGCTCGCGGCGCCCGCCGCAGCCAGCAAGAAGGCGGCGCCGCTGGCGGATGAGCCGGCCATGGCATTGCTGGCCGGCAGTCTGTGGGCGGAAGGCTTCGCTGCCCGCCCGGAAGGGCTGGCTACCCATGCGGAGCATGTGTTCAGCCACATTGTCTGGAGCCTGCAGGTGTACAAGTGTACCGAGCAGGACCAGAGCAGTGAGCTTCCGCTGATCGCAGCGGAAGCCAGAGCCGCCTACGACGCACAGGCGGCAACAAGGGAGGGCACAGCCTCATCATCAGCTGTGTCACCTGAGTCAGCCACAACGCATTCATCGGAGCCAGGCACGCCTGATGCGCAGAACATCATCTCAACATCGCTTAACGATGGAGAGATGTTAATGTCCCCATCTAATGGTAGTGATCTAGCGCTGAGCTCTCCGATATTGACAGGGAAAGGCGATGGCTTGACCTACCGCTGGATCGGTCCGGAAGATATGGACAAGATGGCATTTCCGAATATATTTCTGAAGCTGATCAGCAGTTATTTTGCCGGTGCGTATAGTCAAGTGAGTGATTAAATGAGGAGCTAATGAACTCCAGAGGTATTATCATGTGGATAAACCACAATTATAAATTCTAACGAACCAGAGTGACATTATCTTAGCTAAATTAACCTAAAAGTGCGAATCAACGCCCTTATTTTGGGGAATAGTTACGCTGAGATTCGTTAGGTTCGCGATACGATGAAACATGAAGCAATAGCGTGTCCTTGATTTGTTAGAAAAAACATCCATTAACTTATAACTATACCGATTGCGATAGCAAAAAGAGAGCCTGATCACGGTCACGATGACCGAATCAGGCTCTCTTTTATGTTAACTGTTGCATGCAAACAGTCTTATTTTGCAGAAGCGTAACGTTTGTTCACTTCATCCCAGTTGATTACATTCCAGAAAGCTCCGATGTAATCAGGACGTTTGTTTTGATATTTCAGGTAGTAAGCGTGCTCCCATACATCCAGACCCAGAACCGGAGTCAGACCTTCGAAGAGAGGGCTGTCTTGGTTAGGTGTGCTAGTGATGGACAACTTGCCATCTTTGCCAACTACGAGCCAAGCCCAGCCGGAACCGAAGCGAGTTGTAGCTGCTTTAGCGAAATCTTCTTTGAATTTATCAAAGCCACCCAGTTCGCTATCAATAGCTGCAGCGATATCGCCTGTAGGAGCGCCGCCGCCGTTAGGTCCGATGATTTCCCAGAACAAGCTGTGGTTAGCATGTCCACCACCATTGTTGCGAACCGCTGTGCGGATGCCTTCAGGTACGCTGTCAAGGTTAGCAATCAGATCTTCCAAGCTTTTTTCTTGCAGTTCAGGAGCGCTTTCCAGAGCTGCGTTCAAGTTAGTTACATAAGTATTGTGATGGCGATCGTGGTGGATTTCCATCGTTTGTGCATCGATATGTGGTTCCAGTGCGTCGTTAGCGTAAGGAAGTGCCGGTAATTGAAAAGCCATAATGAAATACCTCCTGAGATTTTAGGTTTTTTTTTAATCAGGTACATATGTAATAATACCCTTGCCACTAATATTAAACCGCATTCGGGCTAATTAAGCAACATTTTTGTTTATTAAGTCCCCCGAGGCGTTGATCTAATGATGGGCCAGAGATAACAAACATATTTTACCCTTTATGAATATATTTATGTGATTTTAATAGAAAAAAAAGCAGAAATATGAAGGATCGTATTGTAAACGGTTACAATTAAGCGCTTTCAAAAGAAAATGCGTGTTTTATGGAGTAAAGTATGGTTTAATTGACGAAGAAGCGGTATTTTCTCGTTTTTTGTCATTATATGAACATTGGGTTTTTGGTAAAAAGGAATTCCTTTTTGTAAAAAACCTCATCTAAGCTAACGAAAAGGGAGATTTAAGACATGCACGTTCGTTCCTTTCAGTTGAGTGATGCAAGCCAGATGACGGAGCTTCTCCAGGTTGCACTATCGGAAGAGTGTTATGAGAACACGATGGGCCCGTTTGCCCGTCAATTGTCATGGGATTCTGACCTGATCATGGTTGCGGAAGAAGAGGGAGACCTCGTCGGCGCTTTGATTGGTACGATTGATCAAAACCAGGGTTGCATCTACCGTATTGCGGTACATCCAGACTATCGTCGCCGTGGAGTCGGCAAAACACTTGTCGAGGCTATGGAACAAAGGTTCCAGCAGCGTAAAGTCAGCCAGGTATGGGTGGCGGGTGATGAGCACAACAAAGTAGCCATGCCTCTATATGAAGCTATGGGTTACGGTGCCAATCAGATTATGAGCGCTTTCCAGAATCTTAGTATTTTGTCTAAAGCTTAGTTTGCATGTTTAAAAAGAAATAAAAAAAGATGTTCATTTCATATTAGGCATATCTCTTTAACGTGTAAAAACGTGAGGGATGTGCCTTTCTATTTGTATGAGCGTTCTTTACGTAATATTCCTCTGGTTTTCTCATTCTCTGAACACGCTTCGGTGCCTCCCAATTCGATTAGACCACTGCACCTATCCGGCTGTATACATGATATCCAAGGTATTGGTGCTCATAACCAATTGTTTCACTCTCCCAAATGGAGTAGACTGAAAAGGAGTATGGTCACCATTTTACAAGTTTAATTCAACTAATTAATAAATGAGGTGTCCCTTTGAATTCCAATAATCATTCAATGGAACATATGGTTTCCGAGGAACGTAATCAACCGCCAAAGCCTGAACAACCGGAGAAATCCTGGGTTGTCGAGCTGTGGGACTGGGTCAAAACGATTGTTGTTGCTTTTGTCATCATGATGTTGCTGAACCTGTTTGTGTTTAATCTGTCGATGGTCAAGGGACAGTCCATGCAGCCGACACTGGTTGAGCGAGATCGTCTTTTCGTGAACAAAATTGTATATCATCTGGATACACCATCCCGATCCGATGTGATTGTACTTCGTGATCCAAGTGAAGGTGTGGAGAAGAAGGATTTTCTGGTGAAACGGATCGTTGGACTTCCGGGAGATACAATTGAAGTCAAGGATCACCATCTATATGTGAACGGCGAGCGACAAGCGGAAACGTACACGGATATCGAAGTGCAGGACCCGGATTTTGGCCCAATAACACTGGAGCCGGATCATTTCTTCGTGATGGGGGATAATCGTCATGAAGGCAAAAGTAAGGATAGCCGAGTGTTTGGCAGTATTACATCCGACCAGATTGTAGGCAAGGCTGAATTTATTTTCTGGCCGTTTTCTGAATTGAAGAAATTGTAAAATGCTGACAGGACAACAACTTCAGACTGCATTTTGCGTTAAACCATATAGACTCGTTCCGTTTTAATTCAAGTAAGCAAGGCATATATAGAAATTAACGCCTGTCCTCTTACCGTGAGGCGGGCGTTCACTATTTACGGAATACGTGTTGGAAGAAGAGAGGGAAGAGAAATGACGAGCGTACAGACCGGGGCAGCACAGGAAGCCTCCGTATGGGAGAAGTTAAAACAGGAGATCAAGGCAGCTGGCCCCGGACTGGGCATTGATGATATCGGATTTGCTTCGGCGGATCCCTTTGTTTCCATGAAGTCGCTGCTGGAGCAGTCGCGGGATAAGGGGTATGCTTCAGGTTTTGAAGAGCCGGATATTGAAAAAAGGGTACACCCCGCCTTAAAAGATGGCGAGCCGGCTTCACTTATTGCGATAGCCGTGGCATACCCGTCCAAAATGGTGAATCCACCAAAATCGGAGCCTGGTGCGTATCGCGGCATTTTTGCCCGTTCGGCTTGGGGCCAGGACTATCATCAGGTGCTGCGTGCAGCGATGGACAAGTTGGTAAACTTTATACGTGAACGTGTACCTGAAGCCATGATCGAAAGCATGGTAGACACAGGAGCACTGGTGGATCGTGCGGTGTCCCAGCGTGCGGGGATTGGATTTAGCGCCAAGAACTGTGCCATTATATCACCCAAATTCGGTTCATGGATTTTTCTCGGGGAACTGGTGACGAATATTCCTTTTCAACCGGACACTCCTGTGACCGAAGACTGTGGTGAATGTACGAAATGTATCGATGCCTGTCCTACAGGCGCATTGGTGGGGCCGGGACAGTTGAATTCACAGCGTTGTATTTCTTTTGTAACCCAGACGAAAGGGTTCGTGGATGAAGAATTTATGCTGAAAATTGGCAACCGTCTATACGGTTGTGACACATGTCAGATTGTCTGTCCGAAGAACCGGGGCAAGAACTGGGATCACCATCCCGAGTTTCACCCCGATCCAGAGATTGTGAAGCCACTCCTGCTGCCGCTACTGGATATCGGTAATCGGGAATTCAAGGAACGTTTCGGTCAGAGTTCCGCCGCTTGGCGGGGCAAGAAGCCAATTCAACGCAATGCCGTTATTGCCCTGGGCAATTTCAAAGACAAAAGTGCTATACCCAAACTTACAGAAGTACTAAAACGTGATCCGCGCCCCGAGTTGCGGGGAACCGCAGCTTGGGCGTTAAGCAGAATCGGAGGAGAAGACGCCATGAGAGCAATTGGGGAAGCTGCCGCTAACGAACAAGATGGGAACGTACTAAGCATGCTGCAGAAGGCCGAGGAACGACTGAGTTCGTCCGAGACCTTACCCAAACAGCCACAGGCTGGACAAGTGAGTGAGAAGCAGCCAGAGCAACAGAAAGAACAACAGAAAGAGCACAATGCACTACGGGCGTTACAACAGGATTTGAAAATGGAAGCTGGGATTGAACCGGGTAGTGAGCAGCCTGCACAGCCTGCCAAACCGGAAGCCGCAGCGTGGAGGCCTTCTGCAGTTACGGGTCTTCATGGCAAGCCCGTATACTACGATGAGGTACTGACACCGATTGGTACACTTACGTTATGCGCTACAGATGAAGGACTGTGTCACATTGATTTTGGCGCATTTCACGTACGCGAAGCTCATCTGCAACAATGGGCACGTACCTGGATTGGCGAGTATCGATATGAGAAGAATGAAGAGAAGCTCAGCGAAGCTGCAAAGCAGGTACAGCAGTATTTTGCAAGGGAGAGAAAAACGTTCGACTTGCAGCTTGATCGGCTTGGAACACCATTCCAGCTACAAGTATGGCAAGTTCTGTCCGATATATCTTATGGAGAGGCCTCATCACACCAACAGGTTGCGGAAAAGATCGGCAGACCCAAGGCTGTTCGTGCAGTTCTGGACGCCATTAGCAAGAATCCGATTCCGATTATTATTCCCTGTCACCGCATCAGCGGTAAAGACGGTACCCTGGTGGGTTATGTAGGCGGTCTGCAAACCAAGGAGCAATTGCTCGCATTGGAGCAGCAATCGTAAGAGCGGGGGACGTTCATGAAGTATGTAAACGTGGAGAGCGTGGAAGCGGGGGAACTTCTGGGCAAGACGGTATATTCCAGTAACGGTACGGTACTGCTGTCCGCCGGAGTCCAGCTCACCGTATATATGGTCAATACGCTAAAGCGTATTGGCGTGACCATGCTATACATCCAGGATGAAGCGTACAAAGATGTGGATACAGAGGACATTCTGGATGAAACCACGAAACGGGCAATAATTAATGAAATGAGTGTCACACTCGAATCCATTCGCTCCGGGAAAGATTGGAGTCCTAAAAAGGTCGCCCTCAGTATAGAGAAGTTGCTGAATGATGTACTGAATGGACGTGAAATGCTTGTGCAACTCACCGATATTCGTACCAAAGACAATGCACAGTATGTTCATGCGATGAATGTATGTTTGTTATCTTCGGTCATCGGACTGAATATGGGACTCAATTATAATCAATTGAAAGACCTTGCTGTGGGGGCGTTATTGCATGATATTGGCAAAGTGGGGGAACCTCCTGGCAGTGGCTCGGTTGCAAATTCTTCGCTGCACCATACATGGCGTGGATTCGAAGTGATTAAGAACAAACGGGAGTTCAGTCTGTTGGTCGCCCATACAGCCCTGCAACATCATGAGCATGTTGATGGTACAGGTATGCCGAGAGGTATTAAAGGGAATGACATCCATCTGTTTGCGAGAATCGTTAGTGTGGCTAATATCTATGATAATCTGATTAATGGGTTATTGAAGGACAGTTTGTTGCCACATGAGGCCTGTGAAGAGATGATGGCGTTGTCTGGTACAAAGCTGGATCGGGATATTCTGATCGAGTTCAACAAGAGTGTATCCGTGTATCCCAATGGTACTGCGGTACGACTGTCTACCAAAGAGACTGGAGTCATTGTGCGTCAGCATCGGGGATTGCCCGGCAGACCTGTAATCCGGGTGGCGCGCGGAAGTACGCGTTATTCTCTGGATGTGGTGGAAATTGATCTGGCTCAGCATACAACCGTTTTCATTGAAGCCGTCATGACGTAGCTTGTGTGCGGTTCAACTGGAAAATCCGTTTGCTCAAGGCGTGCGGAAATGCTATGATACTTTCAGGAAATCCGGTCTGTGTCAGGTTAGCAACATGTGCGCTTAACATCATGAAGTGACACGGATTATCAGGCTTTTTAGAATGCATACAGAGGTGTCTAAGAGATGGATATTGTTATACCGATTATCACATTGATTGTTGGTCTGGTCGGGGGATTTTTCATCGGGGTGTTCTACTTGCGTAAACAACTCGAGAAAATGCAAAGCAATCCGGACATGCTTCAGAAAATGGCGAAGCAAATGGGCTACAACCTGAATGGCAAGCAAATGCAGCGTGCCCAGCAGATGATGAAGAATCAGCAACCAGGAGCGAAAATGCCTCAGCCGCAACAGCATCCTGCGCGTAAAAGTTCGGGCCGCCGAAAATAATAGCAGGGAATGGCTGCTTAAATTGCGTGTTCAAAAAGTTGGGTTTTCAGTACCTGAAGCGAACTTTTTGGACAACCTCTTACAGTAGTGGTTCGAAAGGAGGCGTTCGGCAGTGGCTGGCGTTAAAGATTATATGAATTCAAAAGTATCCGACAATCGGGAGAAGATCGAGTATCATGTAGAGCAGATCCTGAAATTGATCGGAGAAGATAGTACACGTGAAGGGCTGCTTGAAACGCCTGCACGTGTGACCCGAATGTATGAAGAAATTTTTGGTGGATATGAAGTAGATCCGCGCGATGTGCTCGGTGTCACGTTTGACGAGAATCATGAAGAACTGGTTATCGTCAAGGATATCGTCTACTACAGCCAGTGTGAGCACCATATGGCGCCGTTTTTCGGCAAAGTGCACATTGGGTATGTACCAAGCGGCAAGATCGTTGGTTTGAGCAAAATGGCTCGTCTGGTTGAAGCGGTAACACGTCGCCTGCAAGTTCAGGAACGTATTACTTCACAGATCGCTGACATTCTGACAGAAGCTGTCGAGCCTCATGGCGTGATGGTCGTGGTGGAAGGCGAGCACTTGTGCATGTGTTCCCGCGGCGTGAAGAAACCGGGAAGCAAGACGGTAACGTCTGCTGTACGTGGTTCTTTCCGTGAGAATCCGGCACAACGTGCAGAGTTCTTGTCTTTGGTGAAAGATTAAGATCGGGTATGTCCAATTCACGGACAAGCCAGATTAGCTCCTTGTAGCATTGGAAGCAGGAGCTTCTGAGCCGCAGGATGTGATATAAATAAGCCGTGTTCCCAGGGGAACCGGCTTATTTATATATGGCGTTGTCATTCCTATATATACTGAATACATACGAATTCGTTAAGCCGGAGGTAATGAAACGATGAGTGCACCTTCCCATTCAGAACACCCGGTTCAGCCGGAACAGGGACTACAAGCGGATAAACATGCTACATTGCGTCTGCAAATCTGGGAGACACCACTCAAGCGACAAGGCAGTAGTGTACTCGAAGCTTTTGCATGGGAAGAAGTCATGTGTAGGCGGGTTGGGGCAGGGCATCTGCCTGTTGCACATATATGGCGGCATCCAGATGCCTTTGTAGCCGGTCTGCGTGACCGCAGGTTGCCACAGGCTGTAGAAGCGATGGAACGGATAAGAAGCGAAGGGACAGCAGTCTGTGTTCGACCTTCCGGTGGAGCGGCCGTACCCCTGAATCCAGGGGTCGTTAATGTGTCACTGATTCTGCCTAATCCCAGACATGCCATCAATATTCATGATGATTTCCGGGAGATGGCTTCGATTATTGCCGAGTCGCTAACGCCATGGTCGAATCAGGCGCAAACGGGTGAGGTCCAGGGTGCTTTTTGCCCGGGGGATTATGATGTCAGTGTAGGTGGGCTCAAATTCTGTGGTATTGCCCAGCGCAGGCAGGCAAAGGCGTACATAATAACTGCTTTTATCATCGTGGAAGGTCAGGGAGATCAACTGGCAGCAGACGTGCGTCAATTTTATCAGCATGCAGCAGGTGGGGCGAGTGAAGGATATCCTGATGTTCAGCCTGGCACGATGGCAAGTCTGAAGGAGTTGGCAGGTGTTCCTTCTGCGGCAGCATATACCGCCTCTCTGGTTCGAACTCTACGTAATCGCTATCCGCAGGCGGAAGCCAGCAGGGTGCTTAGCGTTGGCGCTGAAGAAGTACGTCTGACGGCTGAGCAGATGAAGCTGCGCTATGATTGAGTTCTTGATAATCGGACTTGGAATTGGGTAATAGAGATGATATGATGTGATTTCGGAAGGAGAGTGTTAGGATGGAGACGTTGAGATATACGTACTTATATGAGGTTGTATCTACAGGCGAAAAGTCTGAGTTCAGCCAAATGGCAACAAGTAAGGAAGAGGCTGCTGCACTGATCGTTGCTCGTATCGCTGATCTGGAGTTTACAGATGAGGCAGATATCAAGCTGGGCGATCTGATCGCTATTAGCAAACAGGTTGGCGACAACTATGTGGCGTGCGAGGGCTGTGCTTCTTAAGTGAGCTTGAGCATTTTGAAATAGCAAGTCTCTCAAAATATAAGCAAGTCTCTATTACAAGAGGCTTGCTTTTTTGTATACACCAAAAAGAGATATCTTTCAGTCACTCGGCTGGAGATATCTCTTTTTCCTCTAATCCATCTAACCCCAAGCTTAATAAGGTGGCCACAACAACTTGCGTGCCGTTTCGTAACGCTCAGCAACAGCCGGCCAGTAGACGACATTCCACCAGTCTTCAATATACTTTTTGCGTTCATTCTGGTGTTTCAGATAGTAGGCATGTTCCCACACATCCAGTGGCAGGAGCGGGACGATATCGGACTGGGACAGGTTCTGGTGTTTTTCCGCCTGCAAAATCTCCAAACGATGTGCTCTCGGGCTCCAGACAAGCATCGCCCAGCCACTGCCTTCCACTTTGTTCGCAGCTTCCGTGAATTGATTCTTGAACGCTTCATAACTTCCGAAATCCCGCTTGATCTGCTCTGCGAGCATACCGGAAGGTTTACCGCCGCCAGCAGGGTTCATAATTGTCCAGAAGATCGTATGCAGGTAGTGGCCAGCTCCGTTAAAGGCGAGTTCACGTTCCCAGTGCTTGATGAGTTCAAAATTATTCTTTTTTCGCGATTCTGCCAGCTTCTTCTCTGCTACATTTAGTCCGTCCACATAAGATTGATGGTGTTTGTCATGATGGATACGCATCGTCAGTTCATCAATATGTGGCTCCAGCGCATTGTACGCATAGGGAAGGGGGGGCAGTGTGTGTCCTCCAATAGGTACCGGCTTTTCTTTTACGGGAGGTGCTGTAGAGCTGGGCATGGCTTGTGTTGTTTCGGTAGAAGGTGATTGAACGGTTGCGGATTGGATCTGCGCTGAAGCAGCAGGTGCGTTTATATTCCCCTCTGGAGAAGTTGGAGCTTCTGAAGCTTGGCGATGGATGCTATTTGATCCTGACGTATGCAGTGCATTTTCCAGAAAAAGTGACGGCTCCAAATTTGTTTCTCGCAAGATGCTTGGTTGGCCAAGCGTATCCAATACGCCCAGAAAATACTCTGATTCGCGGATAAAATGCAGAATAAGTACTTTGGCAAGCGGAACAGCTTGCACCGCAGCACTTTGCTCCAGAAGAACATACAGCTGTTTGATGAACTCTCTCGATTGCTGCCGAGCAGCCGACACAAGTTGATCAATACAACGAACCATGTAGGGAGCAGGTGGATGGGTTGCGGGTAATAGTTGTTTTAACAGCTGATTCGCTACTCGCTCACTGTTCGCAAAGGTAGCCTCCCATTCCTCCAGCAGCTTGACGTATGGGGGCTCCAGATCGGGCACCAGTGCACGAATGACGAGTGTATGTTCTTTCTCCTGCTCTTTCCAGAAACGGATTTCTTCCAAGGTCCGCAGAGGCAGCAAGTGACCATATCCATCCCAGTTCATATATGATGGACCTCCTTCAGTTGAATTTCATCGCATATGTAGACCGTTGCTTCATGCGTCCCAAGAGTATATTCCGCCGGGCTGTTGTCCTATGAGTGCAAAAAAAAGAGCCCCTGAGGGGCTCAAAAATCAACGGAAAATCCGATGATTAGGATTTGATTATTCTCCACTATTGGTGTTTTGAACATCGTCACTGCTTGTTTTCGTTACATGACTCAGGAAAGTCGAGACACGGCGCAGATATTCCTTTGGATGCTCCCGGAAGATCAACTCATGGTGCGCATCCTGGACAATCCATACATCCGAGTACGGATTGGTCTGGTTGGCGGCGAGCTGTTCTGCAATTGGGTAAGGCGCTTTCTCATCTTCCGTACCATGTATGAAGAAAATCGGGAACGGATAATCTTCCTTTTTCACTTCCTGGTATGGAATCTGTTGCAATCCGGTACCATTCAGAACAGGGAACAACAGCTTCATGATCTCCAGTGTAGGCTGACGCGGGAGATCGATCTGGTTATGAATGTTGTGGTACAGCGTATCCGGCTCAAGCAGGAACGTACTGTCCAGAATCATCGCATCCACTTCCTGTGTAATCAGTCCGGTTTGAAGCGCCGTACCGGCACCCATGGAGAAACCCCAGACTACCAGTTCCTGCGCACCGCGCTGCTTGGCGAACTGGATGGCACCCAGCAATTGCTGTGACTCAGCCTTGCCACCTGTGGCTACAGCTTTGTTCACCTGTGAGGCGAAGCCATAATCGAACATGACGACGTTGAACCCAAGCTGATGGGCATAGTGTGCGAGGTCATACATGGGTACCCATGTTTCTTCCCGATTGGCACCATAGCCGTGACTGAAAATAATCGTTTTGCTTGCAGCATTGTCAGCTGGTATATACCATCCTTGCATCGTCCGGCTGCCGTCTGCTGCCGGGAACGTGATGTCTTCGTATTTCATATTCTTGGCCTGCATCGGATTGGAGAAAACAGGCGCTACCGTTGGATTGGATAATACCCATGCGATATAACCGTGCAGTGCAATAAAACAAAACAGTAGAAAAAATACAACGGAGAGCAGCAACGCTACGATAATATGTTTGAACCGAATCAGCCTTGGTGACAGCGAAGAGGGCAGATCGGACACTTTTGTTTGCAGCGGGGCTTCGCTCTGGGATGTTGGATACATGAATGCCCCTCCTTTGAAGTTCAGTTGAAGATAACAACGACATGAAAAGAGAATTGCGTCTATTTCAGAGCCTGCTTCAGAGCGATATCTTAATGTAATATATCTTTATCGTATGTTCCAATATAGTCAAAGTCAATTGATTGAGGGCATTTGTTACGCAATTGTTATATAGTTCTTAAGATATATGGGTAACATTACCTTAGTGTGTAAATTACAGGGGATTAAGTCTTATGAAAAGGAAAAATTTACACGTTGTCCTATTTCAATTTTGGCTCTTTTTGGTTTACAGATGAGACCGTTTCTCATATAATTTATGTAACCAAGTTTCATGTGATGAAACATGAGGAGGGCATTATGCCATGGAAGATCGTAAGTTAACCGTCCGGGCTGTGGAACGGGCGCTGGATATATTATTATGTTTTACCACACGCAGTGATCTGGGACTCACCGAGATTGCCAGCCAGATCGGCCTGCACAAAAGTACAGTGCATCGTTTGATGGCTACGCTGGAGGATCGAGGGTTCGTGATCCGCGATGCAGCAACAGAGAAGTACCGACTTGGCATCCGAATCTGGGAGCTGTCAGCTCATATGTCCCGCAGTGATGATCCCGCTATTCTGCTGCTGCCTGCGATGGAGCGACTGAGAGATCGATTGGGGGAGACGGTAAGTCTGTACTTGCGTGATGGGAGTGAAAGGATACGGATTCAAGCTGTGCAAAGTGATCAGGCGATTCGCCGAGTCGCTCCCGTTGGTGTTAGACTTCCGCTGTCTGTGGGCGCTTCCAGCAAAGTCTTGATGGCGTTTGCCACGGATGAGGATCGTGAGGAATTGATGAACGGGCCGGAATGGCCGGTGTTTATTGATCCGGCGGTGTATTTGGCACAAATGGGAGATATCCGGGATAACGGATATGCGACGAGTTATGAGGAACGTGAGCCGGGAGCTGCCGCGGTATCTGTACCGATTATGGATCGTAGAGGCAATATTGCAGCTGCTCTCTCGGTCTCAGGGCCTGTTAGTCGACTCTCGCAGGAGACATTGCATGAATACGCACCGGTGCTAAAGGATGCTGCTACGCAGATGGGGCTCATGCTATCCTGATGTTGATGTAAGGTTTTTCTCCAATTGAGTTGGTGTTCTGGAATATAAAGGTTGTTT
>Ga0209437_100570_pt1 | contig 24007 bp, 19 predicted proteins | sample AraplaL_Cvi_mTSA_FD_184266 | JGI IMG/M metagenome (GOLD analysis project Ga0209437, IMG submission 184266) | Arabidopsis root microbial communities from the University of North Carolina, USA - plate scrape CL_Cvi_mTSA (SPAdes) (version 2) | ecosystem: Host-associated > Plants > Roots > Endosphere...
CAGTACGATTAACTTCGGCTTGAGCGCAATGGCTCGTGCGATGTTGACCCGCTGTAATTGGCCACCGCTGAACTGGTGCGGAAGCTTGCTCCCATCCTCTGGTGTAAGTCCGACCTGCTCAAGCAGTTGTCCAACCACACGAAGTTGTTCTTTTGCCGACAATCGCTCGTAATTATCCAGCGGCTCACCGATGATCTGCGCGGCAGTCATAAGCGGATTCACAGCCGAATAACAGTCCTGGAAAACGACTTGCAGATCACGTCGTAATCCCTTGAACACGGGTTTGCTGGATCGGTAGATATCCTGTCCTTGAAATAAAATCTGACCCTGGCTGGGCTTCTCCAGACCAAGAATGATTTTGCCCAAGGTACTTTTACCTGCCCCGCTCGTACCCAGCAGTCCCAGACAAACACCCTTTTCAATCGTAAGTGAAATGTCTGCCAGCACAGGAGGACGCGCTCCCGAACGATCCAGCCAATTACGTTTGCCATAGCTATGGCTTACTTCACGTACCTGAAGCATCAGGTCATCCTCCTCTCTTGTACTTGGCAGAAGCAATCATCTCCGAAGAAGACGAAATTACACATCATCACCATGACCATTCCACTCCTACGCTACCCACTCAAAATACAGTTCATACCCGCTCGCTCCACACATACACTCACTGAACGATTCAACTCACCTGTAATCGCTAACGCCCCAAAGACATACTAGGTCTAGCATTTAACAACATCCGGGTATACTCATGCTGCGGCTGATCGAACAGCTGGTATACATCTGCCTGCTCTACAATTCGTCCCTTCTGCATAACCGCGACTTCATCTGCCATTTGCGAGATCACACCCAGATCATGGGAGATGAGTATGATGGATGTGCCGTATTCCGTACGTAAACGATCCAATTCCTGAAGCACCTTGAACTGATTCACAACATCCAGTGCCGTCGTTGGTTCGTCAGCAATAACCAGGGCGGGTCGCAGACACATCGATATGGCGATCATCACCCGCTGCAACATACCTCCACTCAGTTGGAAGGGATATCGCTTCATCAGTTTAGCTGGTTCAGGTAAGTTCATATCTGCCAAGGCTGCAATCGCCCGCTCTCGGGCCGCTGCTTTGGACATTCCCGAGTGTGTACGCAAGGTTTCAATGAATTGAGATCCAATCGTATATACAGGTGTAAAAGCATTCATCGGATTCTGCATAATAAATCCGATGTCCTTGCCTCGGATGCGTCGCATCTCCTCACCTGACAACGAGCCCAGCTCCCGTCCATTCAGACGGATGCTGCCCGATACCTCCATCCTGCGCGGATCAAGCAGATGGAGCAGTGCGTTACACGTAACGGTCTTGCCGCTGCCACTCTCGCCGACCAGACCGAAGACACGACCTTTTTTTAATTCGAAATCAATGGGCGCAAGTAACGGGACGGAACCCTCCGCTGTTCTAAGATTCACTTGCAGACCTCGAACTTCGAGTACTTTCGCTGCATCATCCACCGTTACGTTCACCTCCGTGTGAGTTTGGTTCCGAATCAACTACCGTTTTGCAATGCCATAACGCTCGGATAATGCTTCACCCAAGATGTTGAACGTAATGACTACCAGTAGAATCAATGCACCTGGATAGATCATTAACTCCGGATGACTGCGAATATAACCCGTTCCTTCATGAATCATGGCGCCCCACTCTGCATTGGGTGGTTGAATGCCAAGCCCCAAGAAGGACAGAGCGGATATATCCATAATCGCCCAGCCCATCTCTAACGTGCCCATGACAACAATGGGACGCTGCACGTTGGGGATGATATGTTTACGAATAATCGTCCATGAAGAGGAACCGCTAACTCGCGCCGCCGCGATGAAGTTCCGTTCTTTCAAACTAACGACCATGTTCCGGCAGATACGTGCGTAATACACCCACTGCACCATCATGAGGGCTAGAAGCACCTGCATCAGACCTGGACCAAAGATCCCCACAATACCAAGCACCAGCACCAGATTCGGAAACGCCATAATGCCTTCACACAAGCGCATTAGCAGACTGTCCACCCACCCACCAAGGTAACCGGAGATCGAACCCACAATGACACCAATGAGCAGAGAAGACAGAAAAATCAGGGTAGCAAAACCAAGCGACACCCGCGCGCCGTACATCAGCCTGGTGAGATTGTCGCGTCCCAGATGATCCGTTCCCAGCCAATGCTCAAGCGATGGACTTGCCAGCTTCTGTAACAGATTCACCTTCACAGGATCATGGGGAGCAATCCATGGAGCTAATACCGCAATCATGAAAAAAAGCAATATGATCACCGAGCAGATCTGGATGGCTCTCTGTCCTTTAAATACCGCACGCCATTTGTTTATCAATGCTCCGCCCGTCCTTTCGCTGAAATCCGTGGGTCCATATAGAGCTGCACCAGATCAACGAGTAGATTGCATACGATGAACAGGCATGCCGCCAGGAAGACATAACATTGAATCACGGGAATATCCCGATTAAATATCGCATCAACAAAATATCGTCCGAATCCAGGCCAGGAAAACACCTGCTCTACAATAATGGTGCCTGTGAGCAGCTTGCCCATACTCATCCCCATCCCCGTAATGAGGGGCGATATAGCGATCTTCAGGACATGCTTGAGCATAATGACTCGTTCGCGAATCCCGCGTGTTCTCGCGTACTGTACATACGTCTCCTGCAATTGCTCCAGTACACTGGAACGCAATAATCGGGTGTAGACCGCAATAAGAATCAAGGAGAGTGTAATCGTAGGCAGAACCAGATTCTCCCACGATCCACGCCCCTCCACAGGCAGCCAGTCCAGCTTCACCGAGAAAAAGAAGATCAGCAGATAACCGAGCCAGAATTGCGGAATAGATGCTCCAATATAGGAAATGGCCCGGCTGACCATGTCAATCCAGCTATTCTTGTACACTGCGGCCAGTATTCCCAAAGGAATACTTACCAGAGCCGATAACAACATACTCCAGAAGGCTAGTTCAGCCGTAGCCGGAAGCCTTAATTTCACTTCATCCCATACGGGTTTATTGGTGAGGTACGAGGTGCCAAAGTCAAGCTTGGCAATCTTCTGAATCGTATGCGCATATTGGGTTAACAAGGGCTGATCCAGACCGAATTCATGTCGCTTTTGCGCAAGCAGCTCCGGTGTTGGATAGATATGAGCTGCTGTCAGATAAGCCTCGGCCGGATCAACTGGTGAAATATGAATAAGCGCAAAGGTAACAAGTGTAGCGATAAAAACGATAGGAATGATCGCGATCATTCGTTTACCGATATAACTGATCACCAAACGTTCCTCCCTTTCATCAAGCTACTTGGCCTTACCAAGGGCCATCCACTCCCTAATTAAAGTAATTACTATTTATTGATTGCCCAGTTCAATGCCGACAAACGGATTTTCATCACGGTTCGCCGGGAAAATAAAGTTGGAAATTTTCTTCTGATATACAGCCGTTTTCTTAATATAAGAGATCGGTACGATCGCCGATTGCTCCTGAAGTGTTTTCAAGATAGAGCCATATAACTCCTGGCGTTTCGTCTCGTCTGTAGATGACAGGGCTGCATGCACCTGATCGTCCAGTTCCTTTTTCATCGGCAACGCACTCAAGGTCTCGGAAATCCCGAATCCAGGGCTCGCCACAACATTAATGAAGGAATGGGGATCATACGGAGCGCCATAGTTATACCAGAAATACAGGTCAAAATCATTGGCTTTCAAACGTTTGATCTGAACCGTCAGTTCCAGTCCAGTGAGATTTACTTTAACCCCAAGCTCGCTCCATTCCGCCTGAATGGTCTCCGCCATCGCTTTCTGAATCGGGTCCGTTTTATCAAAAATCATTTCGAAATCAAGCTGCTGTCCATCTTTCTCACGAACCGTACCACCAGCCGGCAGCTTCCAGCCCGCTTCATCCAGTAATGCTTTGGATTTCTCCACGTCATACGTGATCGGTTCCAGGTCTACATTGGTGTAAGGATAGTTTTTGGACAATACGGTGTCGGCTGGTTCTTCCAAACCGGAAGTGACCCCCTCAACCATCGCCTGTTTGTTAAACCCTTGCTGGAGCGCCATCCGCACTCTGACATCGGACAGCTTTGGATTGGATGAGTTCAGCAGCAGACTGCGTGTGCCCACCGGATCAGACAATTGGGTCACATATTCATCGTTGTCACGCAGCTGTTGGAATGCATCCAGACTGATCACACCTTCCCCGTAGATCAGGTCGAGATCGCCTTTTTCAAAAGCAAGGACACGGGTTTCACCGTCAGGAATGATTTTGACCGTAATCTGATCTACCTTCGCTGCTGTTCCCCAATAATTCGGATTGCGTTTGAAAACAGCATATTCGTCTTGCTTGTAATCAGCCAGCATCCACGGGCCCGTTCCAACTGGCTCTTTGATGCCTTGGGAAGTATCTCCGTCATCCGGGAATCCAGCTTCACCCAGGAAGCGGAAAGGACGAACCACCGACAAATCCTGAAGAACAGGATAATACGGCTCTGTGAGTGTCAGTCGGAAAGTCTGGTCGTCCACAACCTCCGTCTTGTCGAGCACGCCTACAATGCCCAGCCAGCTATGTGTATCTTTATTTTTCATTACAGCGTCAAAATTCTTTTTCACAATCTCAGCATTAAATGGCGTACCATCAGAGAATTTCACACCTTGGCGAAGCTTGAATGTATATACTTTGCCGTCATCGGAGATAGTCCATGATTCTGCCAGGGCAGGTTCCAGCTTTCCGTCCTTCTGGTAACTGATCAGTGGCTCATAGAGCATGGATTGGGCAAATAATTGCGAAGGATTGTACGTATGCGGATTCATTGTACCGATATCACGTGGCCATGACATCGTAATCGACTTCGTAGATGTTTGATCCGAAGCAGCAGATGAGGATTCATCTCCACTTCCTGTATTGCTGCAGCCCACGATAACCAATAGCAACAAGAACATAGTTACCAGCGTGAGGGCCGAAGATTTGCGATGTTGTGCAGACATGGATGTTGAACCCCTTTTCTCTATTTTATGATAATGATTATCATATTCATCCATTAAGAATATGCATGAGCCCTCCTTTTGTCAACAAAATTCGACATGGTATGTGTTGTTACTAAAATAGCCAAAAAACCTTTCCTGTGGGAGGAAAGGCTTCTTGACCTGAATGTGAATTACAACTGGAAAAATAAGCTCCACTATAATCTGCTATTCCTTGCTCACAGCATGGAAATCACGAAATTACATATTCAGATATATCACTGAAATTCGTCTTCACATACACCTTCTTGTTTCTTGTTAAACTTCTATAGTGATGCTCTCATAGAACCGACGAATGACCTTCTCCGCCGGCTTACCGTAAACTCCATATCCATCATCGGTCAGCGCATCCTTCTCCGCATGGAGATGTGCGCTCCAATCCCAAAGACCGAATCCGCGTACCCAGTCACGCTGACTGACATGCCGGAACATGGCTTCATAGAACCGCTCCTGTTCCTCCGCACTCACTTTGCCTTCCAGTCCCCAATCGTTTGGTACCTGGGCTGATCCGCTACGACTGGGACAACCAGCTTCCGCGAAGAAAAAGGGTTTGTCATAAGGAGCAATCGCCTGCTCGATTCGATCCAGCTGTGCCTCCCAATCTCCGATGGGATAATAACCACTGGAAGATATCACGTCCACAGCATCCCACCACTTCACATGATCTTCCTGATATTTGTCAGTGTTGTATGACACCAGTCCAGTGTACGATTCACGCACACCAGCGATCACTTCACGCCACTCCCGATCCCGACGCTCGGATTGCACCATCTCACAGCCTACAATGAACATCTCACACTTTTCCTGCTCTGCTATCGCTGCATAATGCTTCTGAAATGCCGTGTAGCTGCGGAACCAATCCTTCCACTTCGGTTCACAAGGCACATCGATATCAAAAAAGTTAATATGTGCACGCCATGTGCCATCGGTGCAGTTGACAGTTGGTTTCAGAATGACACGCAGCCCGATTGTACGGGCATAACGCATCATATCGACCAGTTCATCATCATCCACCAGATGGTCACCCCGATATTTAACCTCTACCGCCTGCGGATGATCCTGATGTGCCGCCAGTGCAAAAATAACATGCGAACTGCCTGTACGTTCAGCCATCAGACGCAAGGACTCCTTCGCTTCCGGCTTGCGGAAGTCTCCCCTGCCACTCATCCAGCCAAATGTAAATCCTTTGATGTACTCCATGTGCATTACAGCTTGCCTTCCTGGTGGTCTCCGGCAATAACTTCATCCGTCTCGATCACATAATTCACGATTTCTTCGATGGTTGTGTAAGCCACGCCAACATACGTATCGGCTGCACCATAATAGATGGCGATACGTCCCGTCTCAGCATCATGTAACGTTGCACACGGGAAGATGACATTATCGACGAATCCTTGCTCCTCGTACCATTTCTCCGGGGTCAGCACGAAGTTGGAGGAACGATATTTCACTTTGGAAGGCTCATCCAGATCCAGAATGACTGCACCCATGCTGTAGACGAATCCGTTGCACGTTCCAGTTACGCCATGGTAGAACATCAGCCAGCCTTCGGACGTTTCGATCGGAGCAGGCCCGCCGCCAATTTTGACCGATTGCCACCAGCCTTGACCGCCTTTGCTCATGACATGACGATGTTTACCCCAGTATACAAGGTCCGGGCTTTCACTCAGGAAGATGTCTCCGAACGGGGTATGTCCACTGTCGCTTGGTCTGGACAACATCACATAGTTATCGTTAATTTTGCGCGGGAACAACACACCATTACGGTTGAACGGCAGCATTGGATTTTCGAGGCGGACAAATGTTTTAAAATCATCCGTCTTCGCCAGTCCCAATGCAGCGCCGTAGAAGTCCGTACACCAGATGATGTAATACGTATCCTCCACTTTGACCAGACGTGGGTCGTACGCATAGTTCGGCATGAAGGGATCTCCATTTTCATCTACAAATGCAATGCGTTCCTCTTCAATCGTCCACTCCAGACCATCCTCACTTGCTCCCATGTGGAGGTGTGGGCGACCATTAATGGTCTCAGCACGGAATACCCCGATGAACTTCCCTTCATACGGAACAACGGCGCTGTTGAAGATACGGGCAACACCCTTCACCGGGTTACGCGGCACGACCGGATTCGCCGAATGTCTCCATACCGGGCCTTCCGTTCCCTCCGGTTTGGCCTCCCACGGCATATTCGGCAAAGCATCCCCAACAATGTGTACGTTTTTCGTTTCAGCAACTGACATTTTCATTTCTCCCTTCGGTTAGGCTTTATGAAATGAATACTAAAATTACACTAGACCACTTCGATGACAGAACAACCTTCCGATCGCCGTTATCCCCAGATTTTTTTGATCCCTTATAAAAGGGGAAAATCCGGTTATAGCATATGCTTACGAAGTGAGCTTTCTTTCAGAAAGCTTTTAGCGAACACTCCGTTTCTCCAGCTTTTTTCTGTCCTCTTCGTTCCTGTGCATTCTCAATATGCATTTCATATAGCCTCTCGTTTTTTTTATTTAACGGAGCCTTGCGCGAAGCCGTTGTAGATGTACTTCTGTAACAACAGGAAGATGATCATGGTTGGAATGATGGCGATCATGATGCCAGCGCTGATGACTTCCCACTGCGATCCGAACGGTCCCTTGAATTTGAACAAGGCGGTGGATATGACCTGTAGATCAGTCTTCGGCATGTACAGAAACGGTGTGTAGAAGTCGTTATAGATGTTAACGCCCTTCACGATAATGACCGTAACAATGGCCGGTTTCAGTAGTGGCAGAATGATTTTCCAGTAGATCGTGAAGTACGAAGCACCGTCCAGCATGGCGGATTCATCCAATGCACTGGAGATGGAGCCCAGAAATTGCAGGAAGATATACACCGCGATGATATCTGTACCCAGGTACATCACGATGGCTGCCCAGCGTGTGTTAAACAGGTCGAGCGCGTTGATGATCTGGAATGTGGCAACCTGCGTTGTCACACTTGGGATCAGGGTAGCGAGCAGGAATGCCGCAACCATGATTTTTTTGCCTTTGAATTTGAACCGATCCAGCACATACGCGATCATGGAACCGGTTAAGGTCGCTCCTATAATGGAGATGACCAGGATAATAATTGTATTTTTGAAACCGACCAGCATGTTGCCATCCACAAAGGCCTTTGCATAGTTCGCAAAGTTCAGCCAGTTGGCTGGTGGGGCAAGCGGGCTGCTGGTAGCGTATTCCGCATTCGTTTTGAGAGATGCAAACAGGATGACCACGATGGGTAACAGCGCGATAAACGCCGCAAGTACCAGGGAAGCATATTTAACCACGCTCGCAAGGGTGTATTTGAGTTGTGTCACGTTTATTCCTCCCCTTTCATGGTGACGCGCTGCACAAGCGTAACAAGAATAACGATCATGAGCAGCACCACAGCCATGGCGGATGCCAGTCCCAGCTTGCCATATTTAAATGCCAAATGAACCGTCTGGATTACAAATGTCATACTGCCGTTGGAACCATCGGTCATGATATATGGAATATCGAACGCACTAATTGCGCCGCTAATCGCCAAGATCAGGTTGAGCTGCAGGATACGTGTAATGCTTGGCAGGATGATGTGGCGGAATTGCTGCCAGCGATTGGCACCATCAATATCGGATGCTTCATACACATCCTTCGGAATGGAGGAGATTGCACCCAGGAAAATGATAAAGTTGAAGCCCATGTATCTCCATACTGATGCACCTGCGAGTGACACATTGATAATATTCGGATTACCGAGCCAGAGCTGCGTGTATTGTCCCAGCCCTACAGCATGCATGAGCATATCAAGTGTGCCGTCCGGTTTGAAGAAAAAGAGGAAGATAAAACCGATAGCTACCCCATTCAGCAAATAAGGAAAGAACAATATGCCTTTGAAGAAGTTTTTGCCTCGGACTTTGAAACTCAGAATCGTGGCAAAGTAGAGGGCCAAGCCCATCTGTACAAACGTTGCAACAAAATAATACAAGCTGACAATAAATACTTTGAAATATTCGGGATCACTAAATATGCGGGTATAGTTCTCAAACCCAACATAATCGAATCTTTTGCTGTATCCATTCCAATCGGTGAAACTGTATTTGAACATGTTGATGACCGGTAAGTATGCAAACGTGAACAGCAGCGCCAGCGGAATAATTGAGAAGGCACAGATGATAAATATGCGTTGCGCTGAGTAACCCCAATTCGAAACCTTTAAGTACTTCATGCTCTCCACACCTCCAAGCGGTTGACCCGCCTATATATCGAAAGACTCCCGTCCAGGAAAATTTGGCTGAACAACTGCCGGGGAAGGCATCCGGCACCATAACTTCAGACACCATTTGCCCCCATACAACATGGATTTTTACCCATGCTCCCGCAGTCTGTTCGCCATATGATCCATTTACGTTAATCCAATTATTTCGTGAGTTCTGCTCGTGCTTTTACCCACTTGTCATTCAGGTCCTTCATGATGTCGTCATATGATTCCTTGCGGTTACCGATACCTGCTTCAATAATGCGTTTCTTGAAGTCAGGCTGCCAGAGGCCGATTTCGCCTTCGTTGTCAATCTTGTCAACGAGACCTTCCTGACCTTCTTTGGCAGGGGTAAGTGTGGAGAATTTAACGTCTTTATACTGATCCAAAATCGGTGGCAATTCAGCCTTTTTGTCGGCATCCATACCGCCGCCCTGTTCAACTGCGTAGTTCGATTTCGCCAGGAACCAGTCAATCCAGGCTTTCGCAGCAGGTTTGTTCTCGCTGTTCACGTTCATGCCGATGTTATAGTCAGCCGAGAGCGGGACCACAACCTCGCTTGCATTCGTAGGGAAAGGCAAGAATCCAATATCGTCCGGCGTATCTGTCATCCCTTGAATCTGTGTGATGGCCCAAGAGCCAAGTGCCATTGTGGCAATTTTGCCTTTGGCAAGATCAGCCTTGGAACTTTCCCAGTCGGTTGTCGTTGGATCTTTCTCGATTAGACCGTTCTTGGCTGCATCATAGAGCACTTTGTACAGTTCATAGTGTGGCTGACCAGGCACAAAGTTTTCATCTGTGTTCGGTTGGTCCACGTTCACGTAGTCCACGCTGCCCGCAACCGTTGGCAGATCCGATTCCCATTGGGTTAATGCCCAGCCGGATGCATAGTTGGTGTAGAGCGGAACCGCATCTGTATTGTCTTTGATCAACTGAAGCGCAGCCTGGAATTGCTCCGGTGTTTTTGGAACTTCCATAATGCCCGCGTCTTTGAAGACCTGTTTGTTATAAATGATTCCAGAGAACGTAATTACGGTGGGGATACCGTAGACCTGACCATCCACCATGCGTTCTTCAATAGCGGTGTATTTGTCTTTCAATTCATCGTACGTGCCGAGCGGCTCGAAAAAGTCCGGGATATCCGCGATTGGAACACTGGTCGGGATCATCAGTACGTCACCATAATCCTTGGTGCTCATACGGATCTTCACTTGTCCTTCATAATCGGCTAGTGCCTGGAAGTTTACTTTCACATCCGGGTATTCCTTATTGAACTCAGCAGCGTAATCTTTGAACACGGTGTCCACAATATCTGTACGTTGTGTAAGGACGGTAATTTCACCCTTGATATCTGCCGGATCTGTACTGATCTCCTCCCCTGCCTGCGAAGATCCACCTCCGGATGAACATGCAGCAAGTAGTGAAGTGATGAGCAGCATCGTCAGCAACATCATCCAACCTTTGTTTTTTCTCAATTGTTTCGACCCCTCTCTTAATTTAATTAAGTTATCGTTAAGGTTACAAAAAGAATTCTATTATGGTAACGCTTACCTGTCAATTCATTTATTTATAACCTAACAATAAAAATTGCGAGGTAATTCGTTGACATCTGTTTTTCAGAGCACTAATATTATTTTATAAAGTTACCGTTAACTTAAATGTATAAATTGATTAAACATTTACACGAAACGGAGAGGACAGAAAGAACCTGAAGAAGCGGAGCGTTCGCCTACAAGCTTTCTGCAAGAAAGCTACATCGGAAGCATACGCTATCCCCGGATTTTCTCCTTATGACAAGGAATCAAAAAATCTGGGGATAACAGCGATCGGAAGGTTATTCTGTCATCGGAGTGGCCAATGTAAATATTCTTTAGTCCGTTTATATTTTAAGATTTATGTAACACGTTGAAGGAGCGCTCACTTATGAACACAAAAACACCCCAACTCCAATCTGAGATTAAGGCGCATTGGGAGAAGCAGATTTTACCCTTCTGGTCCAACCTTAAAGATACAACCCACGGTGGATTCTACGGCTGGGTTGGCAATGATCTTCAGGTGAATCCGCAGGCACCCAAAGGCGGGATCGCCACGGCACGTCAACTATGGTCTTTTGCAGCGGCGTATCGGGTTACCGGAAACGAGAGATGGCGCGAGCACGCGGAACACGCATACCGTTTTCTCGCCGATCATGTGATGGATACCGAATATGGCGGCATGTACTGGATGGTAGATTACACAGGGGAAGCACTGGACACGAGCAAACATGTATATACGCAATCATTCGGCGTGTATTCACTCAGTGAGTACTATCGTGCAACAGGGGATGCTTCTGCATTGGAGCTTGCGAAAACGCTTTTTGCTCTCATTGAGGACAAAGGTCTGGATGCCGAACTACCTGCGTACAAGGAACAATTTGATCGCACATGGAAGGAACAACCCAATGAAATGCTGAGCGAAAACGGGGTGATTGCGGATTACACCATGAATACGCATATCCATGTACTAGAGGCCTACACCACGCTCTATCAAGTGTGGCCAGTTCAGCAAGTGAAGGCGGCGCTGGAACGCCTGCTCAGAATTCTATATGAACAGGTGTATGACCAAGACACCAAATTTCTCGGGGTATTTTTCAACAAACAGTGGGAGTCCATCATTGACCTGCGCTCGTTCGGTCATGACATTGAAGCCAGCTGGCTGATCGACGAAGCACTGAAAGTTCTGGGGATGGAGCAACATCCGGAGTATGCTGCGATGGTAACGGATATTGCCTATAACATCTCCAATGTGGCTGTGAATGCCGATGGTTCCCTGCTCAATGAACAAGAAGGTGAACATATCGATGAGAAGCGAATCTGGTGGGTTCAGGCAGAGGCGATGGTTGGCTTCTATAACGCATATCAGCGCACAGGTGATCCACTGTTTCTGGAGAGAGTGGAACGCTTGTGGACCTATACAAAAGAAAACATCATTGATCAGCGTGCCGGCGGGGAATGGTACTGGTCGGTGGACGGAAACGGCACACCGGATCAGAGCGAAATCGCAGGACCATGGAAATGCCCGTATCACAATAGCAGATTCTGTATTGAACTAATTGAGAGGATGGGATCAGAATGATACACCCGAAATACAAGGAGTTACTGGAGAAACAGGAGCAGTTGCTTACCCGTCCCAATGAGATCAATTCTTCCTTCTACAACGGCGTATATGATCGGTATCAATATCCGGTAATCACTCGCCATCATGTGCCGCTGCATTGGAGATTCGATCTGGATGAGACGACAAATCCTCATTTCATGGAACGCTTGGGTATTAATGCGACGCTGAATCCAGGAGCCATCTATTTCAATGGCAAATACATCATGGTCATTCGTACGGAAGGATTGGACCGTAAATCGATCTTTGCGCTTGCGGAGAGTGACAATGGAATTGACGGATTCCGTTTCACGGGTAAACCACTGGTCTGGGATGATATCGATGTGGATGAAACCAATCAGTATGATATGCGTCTCGTTCAACATGAAGACGGCTGGATCTATGGCATCTATTGCTCTGAACGCAAAGACCCGGAGGCTCCTTCATTTGATACATCCAGCGCAGTTGCACAAGCAGGACTGGTCCGTACACGGGATCTTACAAGCTGGGAACGATTGCCCAACATCACCACCAATTCCCCTCAACAGCGCAATGTCGTATTGCACCCGGAATTCGTGAATGGAAAATATGCCTTCTACACCCGACCACAGGACGGATTCATCTCGACAGGTAGCGGCGGCGGAATCGCCTTCGGCCTGTGTGAGGATATCTTGAACCCGGTCATTCATGAAGAGACGGTTATCGATGAACGGCAATATCATACGGTTTACGAAGTCAAAAACGGTCAAGGCCCTGCTCCGCTCAAAACGGATCGTGGCTGGATTCACATTGCTCACGGGGTTCGGAACACCGCAGCAGGACTGCGTTATGTGTTATACACTTTCGCAACGGATCTGAATGATCCGGCGCGCATGATTGCCAAGCCGGGCGGCCACTTCATTGCCCCTTATGACGACGAGCGTGTAGGCGATGTGTCCAATGTTATTTTCTGCAACGGTGCTGTGGTTAATGAGCAAGAAGAAGTCTTTATCTATTACGCATCCAGTGATACCCGCTGTCATGTGGCAACTACCACTCTGGAGAAACTGGTTGATTATACGTTCAACACACCGGCCGATCCATATCGTTCCCTGGACTGTGCCAGCCAGCGGGGTCAGCTGATTGAACAGAATGAGAAGCTTTTACAGAAACAATTAACGTAACATCGGTAGAGCGTCCTCTCAGGTAAACCTGCAATGTGCTGAAAATTAGCGAAACAACAACTAGAATGGCTTTATTCCAAGTGGGTAACGATGTATACTGATATGGATTGTTATTATGTTGGAGGAAAGCACTCATCATAGTGACAGCACATTGTGCCTATACCGGCTTGAAGGAGGCGACCATACTGAAGAACAATATCACCATGCGGGATATCGCCGACAGGCTCGGGGTCAGCAGTGTGACCGTCTCGAAAGCGTTGAATGATAAAGATGGCGTGAGTGGCGAATTAAAAGAAAAAATTAAAGTGCTTGCTATTGAAATGGGCTATCGGTATAATGCCGCTGCCCGTTCGATGAAGGAAGGCTTAACTCATAATATTGGCGTAATTATCCCGGAGCGTTTTACCGGACCTACGCAGTCGTTCTATGTACGCGTGTTCCAGCGCATTACGAAACATCTGGAGGAACAGGGCTACTACGGCATTCTGCACATTCTGAATGTGGAGGATGAAGAAGAATTAACACTGCCCAAGCTGTACAGCGACAACAAGGTCGATGGTTTTATCGTGCTCGGACAGATCAGCAAAGAGTATATTGAACTGGTGCGATCAATGGAAGTTCCCAAAATGTTTCTCGACTTCTATGATGAACATTCGGACATTGATTCCGTCGTTACCGATAACTTCTATGCTGCCTATGAGCTGACGAACTATCTGGTTCAGCAGGGCCACCGTAACATTGCTTATGTAGGGAACCTGTATTCCACGAGCAGCATCCAGGACCGATTCCTCGGGTATTACAAATCCTTGCTGGAACATCGGTTGCCGATGAATCCGGATCTGGTTCTGAATGATCGGGATGAACGAGGTACGTTTATTGAGATTGATCTCCCTGAACAACTGCCAACGGCCTTTGTATGCAACTGTGATCAGGTCGCTCATCTGCTCGTTCAAAGACTGAATTCGATGGATATTCAGGTACCTGGCCAATGCTCTGTTGTTGGTTTTGATAATGATATCTATGCCATGCTCTCCGATCCCAAGCTGACAACCGTTGAAGTGGATGTGGAACAGATGGCGCGCACGGCAGTCCAGTCGATGCTCAAAAAGGTCGACAATCCAAACCGCAGTTTCGGCCGTGTACACGTGAAAGGCAATATCATCTATCGCGAATCGGTGAGTGCTGCGTCTGCCTCATCAGATACAAATGGATAGCTGAATAATAGAATTTAAAAAACGAACACAGATGACTGGCCTCTATCTTATTGGCCAGTCTTTTTCTGATGCTCCGGGGATTAATAACGGCGGCGATCTGTTGAATCCATCAAAAATGTAGTCGTTCTCCAGATCGAGAGAATGAGAATCAGTTCATATACATTGGTAAAAGCCCCACTCTCCAGGGGCAGGGAGATTAACTGCCCTACAAACAATAATGCAGTCCCAACAAACAGCCATACCCATTTATGTCTGAAAAGCACAATCAAACTAACAAACAAGAGTACAATGCCCACGATGATAACCATCATCGGCGGACCTCCATGACCTTCTGCCATATATCGCAGTACTCCATACTCTTCTATAGCAGTGAGATTTTTAACCTCGGATAAAGTAAAGCCTACAATCTGGTAGATAACCAGACCCAGCGTTATCAGCCATGCTGCCACATTCGTTATACTTCTATTTGCAAACTTGGCACCTGAGCTACGCAAGATATGGTAGCCAACAAGAATAAGGGTTGGCGTAGCGAAGGCATGTAGCCAAAATCGAAAGCTACTAAGAACGGTTAACAATTCCCCTTCTCCTATCAAGTTACCTACAGCAATAATTCCATTATCATATGCCAAGCTAAACGCTACAAATAGCTGAAAACTGGAATATGTGAGCCATTGCTTCCTCTGGGTTAAAACGACGACCATCCGAATAACAAGTATTAAATAAACAAGAGTAAGTGCGAAGTATATCCATACATCCAAGCTGCTTCACCATCCTTATATCCAGCTCTATTAGTGAGTAGTGGCTGTTCTAATTTTCGAAAGTTGCAAAGGTGTTATATATTCCAACTCATATTCACTTGCTCATTTTAGTTTATGATTAACTAGTTATCATTTCCATTCATTAATTATATTTACCGGTAAGTATAATTACAAGAAGAACTTGTATTAATGACTGTTTATAGAGCTAAATTATATAATAAAGAGCACTCCCGGCTATCATAGCTGCAGGAGTACTCTTTTCTTGTTTGGAGAATGAACAAGCAGCAGGATACGCTGATACCCCTCGCTTTGTTCTCAGACTTACATCACATCATCGCCTAATAACTTGTCTTCAACCAATTGTCCTTGGACCAGGTCAATTTACCTGAACCCGCACCATTGGAAGCCGTGAGACGTGCATTCAACGTGGATGGATCATCCGTGGTATAGCTGTAAGGAAGTGTCGAGAAGCCGTTCCAGGCGAACGATTTCACCACTGCAGGGATTGGCGCTAACGGACTGCCCGATGTATCACTGCTGCCACGGAATGAGCTTCCATCCAAAGAATACATCGTATCGGTCACTCTGATTTTGCCGGTATAGGTCGGATCTGCCGGATCGGTCTGATTGTTACGAACAGGATACAGCACGTCCTTAATGACTGATTTCTCAACCAATACAGCTCCGCTTTCCGTAGAGATTGCCCCATTGCCAATAATATCGAACTTATAACCTTTGGACGCAATCGCTGTTGCCATCGCCGTTGTAATTTTGGCTTTAGCGGCACGTGCCCCTGTTGCATCCATCACGATGTTATATGCATGTGCGTTGCCTCCACGCAGGCGTGGCATCCGGTCCTGAATATCTTTGTAGAGATTATGGTGCAGCGTCATGGACAGATTGGCATTAGCCGACTCCAAGCTGGTGGAACCGACCAGATGTCCTTTCTTTTGCGGTCCAGAGATGGCAATAATATCGGCTTTGCTGAGACCTACAGCACTGCTGCGCAGGTAGTTGTACATCGGATAGGAAGCCTTATTCGCTTCCAACTCGTTAATCTGCTGGGTAACCCAGCTGTTCGAGCTGCCGTCATCCCCTTTGAAAAGGGACCAGGAGATGGTCACGCCGCTGGTTCCTTTTTTCGAATCGATGAGTCCGTCGTAGGCTTTATTAAATGTGCAGTGATCAATCCATACGTTGCTGTTCTCTTCCAGAGTAATATAATCCCAATCGTTCTTGTCATAATCGCCTTTGGTCGATTCATCCCATTCCCATAACTCATCGAATTCCAGGTTGCGGATGATGACGTTGGAGCTTCGTTTCACGCTAATCGCAGCGTGTTTGATTTTGGAGCCGTTGGCGGAGAAAATGGTGAGTCCATTGAAACCGTCAATCGTGAGCTTGCTGACACCTGTCTGTTTTAATACGGGATGCGTCAGCGCGTCATTATGCTTGGCAAACGGCGAAGTCTGCGCTGCACTCGGAATTTCATTCCAACCCAGATTCAGATCGTTCATGATCTCAACGACTTTCACACCCGAGTTCTTTTTGAGAGCCAGTGCCAGATCAGTCGCATTATACACTTTCTTATACGTGGCTGTGTTTGATTCGCTGACGATACCGCCGCCCGTGTTCCCTTGGGAGAAGCCTGTCAGATTGTAGTCTGCGTTGCCCGCTGCCTGAACACTTGCCGGTCCGGACAATAAGGTTAGCCCCAACGTTATAGCCAAGGCTGTGCTGCACCAGCTTCGAAATGTCATTTTCATCGAATCCATTCCTCCCGAAATATGATGATTACATTCGTCCATCGCTACCATGACAGGTTACGAAGGACATGTTCTCAATGTAAATGTTGTAAGCGATTACAACAATAATCCCTAACTCACATGTAGGTGGGATAGGCTGATGCGGCAAGGAATTGTACTGTAAGCAACCTTGAATCGTACGGAGTTAACTTGAGGAGTAAGATTTCCGGGATACTTTGAGACAGCAAGGCGGTGTCGGATAAAATGAAACCAAAAAAGCAGGACTGCATCTGCTGCAGACCTGCTCGATTTTACTTTTTAATGGAACGTGTCCAGAAGCCGCCATGGAACTGTTTGGGCTCCACGGTAATGACAAATGCTTTGGGGTCCAGATCGAGAATCGTCTGATAGAGCAGTTTCTGGTTTTTGCGTTTCGCCAGAATCTCCATCACAAGCCGATCCCCGTCACGTCCACTGCCCACCCACGCAGTAACACCGTACCCTTTATCCCGCAGGGCATTCGCGACGTTTCCCCCCATCTGGTTACAGATGACTTTAACGGTAACGTAACCGAGTGCAATCTTCTCTTCAATCCAGGCTCCGAGCAACACACCCAGTCCGTAACCCACCGCGTAGACGATTAAGGCAGAAGGCTGGGTCAGATATTTAAGCACCAGATTCAGACCAAGCACATAGATCACAATCTCACCCATGCTGATCAGTGCGGCGATATATTTCTGTCCTTTGAGTGTCAGAATCATCCGGAGTGTATAAGCCGATACGTACACAATCTGGATCAAAAAGATAAATATCAATATTTTAAACAATCGCAATCCCTCTTTCCTGGCCTTCGCAATGGAATCGGCCCTTTGCTGCATATACTCGACGATTTCGTTTCATCTACGTTTCCTGCACGTTCGCTCTATCTCCATCATTGGACGTTATACCCTCATTCTAAACGGTTAGATGTAAATCCGTAGGCATTCTCTGCTCTTCGTCATGCCAGAACTGCCATTATAGAACCGTTTGTACCGATTATCAACCCGGCGGAGGTCCCAGGGTCGAAAACCGGTGCCTGTGAATATGCTGTATCATCATAACGCCGAGCACGATCGCACAGATTAACGGGTCAGAACCAGAATGGATGGGTTAAAACAAAAGGGGGAACCGTCATGCAGCTATGGCAGGAGATGGAGCGGGAAGGCATGGAGGAACTCATTTTTTGCCATGATGCAGATAGCGGATTGAGGGCGATCATTGCCATTCATAGCACGGCCCTTGGACCTGCACTTGGCGGATGCCGCTACTGGGCGTATGCGTCCGAAGAAGAGGCTGTTCGAGACGCCGTGAAGCTCTCCAAAGGCATGACGTACAAAAATGCAATCTCTGGACTGCCTTATGGCGGCGGGAAGGTGGTCATATGGGATGCACCCTCTGCAAAGAATGCAGCACCGGATAAGGGTAGTTATGGGTCTGTTAGTGGTGCTCCGGTCGTTGGAGACCTAAAGGTAGAGCAGCAAGAGAGCGTTGCCTCTGAAGGGGGAATCGTCGCTGAGGAAGTGTCGCATCCTATAGATGGGAGCCCGGATACGGACGTATCCGGGCGGGCCCAGCGATTTCGCGCACTGGGTCGTTGTCTGGAGCGGCTGAACGGGCGGTACGTGACCGGCCTTGATCTGGGTACCACGGCGACAGACATGGACCAGATCCGAATGGAGACCGCACATGTGACGGACACCACCGGTTCGCTTGGGGCGCAGGATGACTTCACTGCCGAGATGACCGCCTATGGTGTACACATCGGCATTGTGACTTCGCTGCGCCAGCAAGGCATTGCATCTTTGCAGGGCATTCCCGTTGCCGTCCAGGGACTGGGCAAGGTCGGGCATGCCCTGTGCCGTTACCTGCATGCAGCCGGGGCACGGCTCATTGTGGCAGACGTTGTACCGGATCGTGTACAACGTGCCCTTGTGCAGTTCAGCGGCGCCATCCCGGCCGATCCGGCCCATATCCACGCCGCTGACTGCAAGGTCTTCGCCCCCTGTGCCCTGGGGGGCGTACTGACCCCGGCAACGGTGGAGGAGCTGCGCTGCTCCATCGTTGCCGGGGCGGCCAACAACCAGCTGAGTGAACGACAGCTGGTTGTTGGCCGCATGCAGGCGCGCGGCATCCTGTACGCGCCTGATTACGTGCTCAACGCAGGCGGAATCATCTCTACCGCCTACGAGCTGAAGGGCGCCGGGCCTGACCTGATCCGCCAGAAGGTGGCGGGGATTGCAGGCACGCTAAGCAAGGTATACGCAGAAGCTGCGCAATCTGCGATCTCCACAGCCGATGCAGCCGATCAGCTAGCGGAATCCATCCTTCGATCTGGCCATAAGAGATAGAGCGCCCCACTCTGCCGAAAGATGCAGATAAGAACCATTCCAATCGTAAACTCCAACGCCTTAATGAAGTAGAGATCATCCCGTATTAGCTCACTCCCCTCAACCACAATTCACGCGATTGATAGTGTGCTCATGCGTCCTCACACGCCTGAACCTCATATTTGGTTGATGGGCGGGACGTTACTGTTAGTCCTTATTACTAGCTTGGGTACAGCTTCTGTATGTCCCCTCTGTCACCAAAGTGTATTCATACCGCCAACATATCCGCCGCCGCGCTATTCATTCAAAGGTATAGTATTACTCGAAACTCATCATGGGCTTCGCTTGATTTCGATATTTAGACGTACCGAAAGTGAGCCTCCATTGCTTCAGTCCATTTTAACGAACCCGAACACGCTATTCGCCCCTTTTAACATGGATCTAATATCTAACGAATCACAGAGTCGCTATTGTGCCTGTTTGGTCCCGTTTTCGATCTAAATAGCTACTTTTCAGAAGGATAGCGTTCCTGAGATTCGTTAGAATTTACATTTCAGTCTTATGACCTGAATAGGTTGTCTCAGGTTCGTTAGCGCTTCGGCGAAGGTTTCTTTGGGGGTAGCATCACCTATCAGAAAGAGCTAACCTCGACATCTTTTGTCAAGGCTAGCTCTTTTGGGCTCTTTAGTTCTCTTTAGTTCTCTTTAGCTCTTTTAGCTCTCTTAACTCTTCTAAGCTCTTATCACTTCGTCCTTCTCATCTCTAATCCCTTGGTTCTTCGGTCTTCATACTAGCTTCTTGCTTCTTGGCTCTTATTCTTCGTTCTTCGGTGTGTAATCCATGCTTCTCTGGTGCACTGCACTCTAATCTCTTACTTCTCTAGAACGTTGATCCTTAGGTTCACCTGATCCTAGCGCTCGCTGCACGGATTGCATGGCGTTTTCTTGGAACAGTCCCTCTTATCCCATTCACCCTCTTGTACGTTCCATCTTTTATTCTTCTGCTCTCTGTTCTTCTGCTCTCTGTTTTCTCTACTACTCTATTCTTAAGCTACAACCGGCCTCTTAGCCGCTGTCTTGTTCTCCCGAAACAGCAGCGTCCACAGCAACACATTCGCCACAATCAGAATTGCACCATAGACCCATACGCCCCCCGACACCGAGCGGAAAAAGACATGGACTCCCCATAACATGGCAAGCACAGGGAGGGCGGCAAATATATACCAGCCATCACTTTGCTGCGCCACACTGAAGGATTGGGAGAACGGCGGCTTACGCAGCAGCAACTTGCCTGCCAGTGGGACAATTGCGGTTGCCGTCAACAAAATTATCGCAATATCCGGCAGTATCCGTAATCCAAATGTCCAGGTGAACAGAATGGCATTAACCAGAAATATAGGCAGGAACATGTTGCACAAGAACGCCTTCAGAGCGCCTTTATACAACGCACTATCATTCGCCATCGGTGCAGCGCGAAAGGTCCAGAACGCCTTGTATTGTCCCGAAAATTTCAGCATGACTACCACCGTTACAACCAGAATCAGCACGATGTAAAAGGTGTATACGAACGAACTTTGCCTAAACTCCGCCCAGGTGGAGGATTGCAATTGGGTATACCAGAATATATAAGGCAAAACAAAGGATAAACCAAGCGATGGATACACCTTCAGCTTGAATTCCCGTTCGTTACGCATCATGCTGGCGGACAGACGGAAGCAAGCCTGCTCCTCTCTGGAACGACTGACCACCTTGGAGATCAAACGATCCCATGTTCCGCGTCTGCGTCCAGATGACTGACCCGAGTGTGCCATTTTCTCCAGATACATTTCAAAGGAAGGCATCAGCTTCACATATACGATCAGACTCACCACAGGAACCAAGACTGCCAGTGCTGTGAACGTATAGAGCCACACATTCCCTCCCCCTGCAAATAACCATTCATAGGCAGCCGCATACCATAACGGGGGCAACAGCAACTGCCACCAAGCCGGTGTAAATACCATACCAAAGTCAAACATGCTGAACGAACGAATGACCAGCTGATAACCGATCGCAATCCCCACCGAGAGCAGAATCTGTACCATATTGATCATATCCTTCAGCTTCTCGCCATCCAGAAACTTCATCATGAGAAGATAAATCAGGGATGTGGTCACCAGAATCAGCATGTTGATCAGAATTAATTCTACAAGGAAGATCAGAAAGAATCCGATCCCATGCGTCACCAACGCGGTAATTAACGGTATGCCGGTTAACGAACCCGTCAGCAGTACCAGATAGACACCTGCATGAATGGCTCGGGCCATACCTACCGTTCGCCCATTAACAGGCTTCGTCATGATAATATTGCGGTCCCGGATGTCCAGCAGTACGGAGGAGAAATCCGAGATCATGGACGTCATGATCATAAACATTAAGATGCCGAACACCAGACCCATCTGAAGCATGAAATGCCCTGTATCCCACACGATGAAGGGAACCATCATCAGTCCCATTAATCCATACAACCACAGGGATCGATGAAACTGATTACCTTCCTTGCGCTCTTTTTTCCCTGAATTGTTGGACAAAATGGTAGGTACTCTGCGTTGATCCATCTGGAATTTCACTCGCAAGATCAGGCGCAGCACATCATAATCCGCCCCTGTTCTGGCGATGATTGGCCGAAAGCGATCCAGAATCTTCAGCGTGCGGAAATCGGAGGTTTCCTCCATATCAGTACACCTCCTGCACAATCGATACGAATCGCTCAGCAATGGCTATGTGCTCATTGAAACCCGTCAATTGATTGAAGACTTCCTCCAATGTCAATGAACCTTCCATGGATTGCTGCTGGAGCTGCTTGAACGTTCCGTCTGCCAACACGCGTCCTTCAGCGATCAGTACAATTCGACTGCTGATCTTCTCCACCACATCCATGATGTGTGACGAATAGAAGATCGTTGTGCCTTTGGCTGACAACTGCGATAAAATCTCTTTGACCACCATCACACTATTGGCATCCAATCCGCTGAGCGGTTCATCCAGGAACAACAGATCCGGGTCATGCAGCAGCGCAGAGATTAACAGCACTTTCTGCCGCATGCCTTTGGAAAAGGATGCAATGCGGGAATGATATGATTTTTCAAGTCCAAAACAATCCATCAATAACTTGGCTTTATAATCCGCATCTTCATAGGACATGCCGTATAACTCTCCCGTAAAAGTCAGATACTCCGCAGGCGTTAATTGTTCGTATAATTCCGCGACCTCCGGAACATAGCCTATTCTGCGTTTATACTCCACATCCCCATCCGCAATATCCTTGCCAAAGATTCGCACCGTGCCCACATATCCTTCAACCAGCCCGAGTAAAATCTTAACCGTCGTACTCTTGCCAGCCCCGTTTGGACCAATATATCCAATCATCTCACCGCGATTCACTTCCAGATCGATGCCATTCAACACATAACGTCCGTTGTATCTCATACGCAAGCTTTCAATAGATAGCACTTGTTGTTCACTCACTTCGTTATCCAGCTCCTGTCTCTATCTTTTTCTACAATTCTACTAGTTTACCACACTTTGGTATGACATTGATCGGAATTAGATCACGATGTGAGCCAACATCTGCATATTTCATTGAGCAATAGCATCACATAACAAGCGTGAACACATCACAAAACCCCTGTCCCACCTTTAGGTAAGAGACAAGGGCTTTATCTGTAGCTTTATCTATACTTGGAACCTTATTTCTAACACTCATACCGTCTTACTGCACTTTAACAATCTGAAAATGCTGGTTCGTACCGCCATTATCCGTCCACTGGATGGCCGCAGCACCATCTGCCAACGATTGACCGGAGATGTCCAAAACCTTGCCTGTACTGCGGTTCTTCAGTTTATAATATCCACCACCTACATGGACGAGCTGCCATTGCTGGCTGGCCCAGCCCCCATCATTCCACTGTTCAATGACAGCTCCATCGGTGGTAGCACCATTTTCCACACCGATCAGTTTGCCACTGGAACGGTTGATGATTTTGACATAACCGCCACCCGCATCAGTAATCTGCCACTGTTGACTTGTTGTTCCCCCATCTGCCCGCTGCTCCAAATCCGCACCGTTGGCGGAAGACCCCCCGATGACATTTAGCAACTTGTTGCTTTTACGGCTAATCAGCTGATATGAAGCATTCGCGTCCCAAACATCCGGTGTATTCACTCCGGTCACAGTACCTGTTGCTGTATCAATCGTGATACTGCTGGCCCAGTTCATCGCCAGACTGGTTGCGCTTGGGAACGAGAGTGGCAGCCAGACATACTTGGAATC